>POVV01001038.1_pt1 | contig 12086 bp, 12 predicted proteins | sample 1560271 | NCBI WGS metagenome assembly POVV01 (sample SAMN08337232, study PRJNA429181) | Bioreactor metagenome, whole genome shotgun sequencing project. | biome: cows' rumen and soil; feature: anaerobic; isolation source: anaerobic chemostat enrichment culture, galacturonate as sole carbon... | reverse complement strand
AGTCGGTTCTTAGATACTCCGGTGTTGAATTAACGGATACGCAATTGGCGGAAACCGCTCTTTCCGTTCTATCCAGTTATTGGTATTTGAATCTGGCCGAACTATGTATTTTCTTCTGCCAACTGAAAAACGGCAGTCGAGGGCAATTCGTCTGGGGATCAAAGATAAACAATCAAGCCATTATGGTAGCGCTTTCTGACTTTTGCAAGGATAGGCGGTCAGAAATTGTGAGAAAAGAGACAGCAAAGCGGAATGAGATGATAAATAGTGGATTTACGAAGATTGAAACTTATGGAGCATCTGTTTCTGTAGGAATTGATAACATTCGCCATTTGGCTAGTGACGCAAAAGGAAGCTTAGAGTCATTTTGCAAACTCTATCCGGAGCTACCTGTAGGGCATGATGTAAAGACATGGTGGATGGCATGGAAAGGGGAAGTTGAGAGTCTATGCAAGGTGTTCAACTGTAAGTCTATCGATGATGTCAGGGACGCATCTACTCAGGTAGGAATCTATCTCTGCGAGTATAACATTTATTGTAAAAATAGAACGTATGCTGAGAGGTAGACATGAAATTGCAAGATTTATAGAGAGGCGTTACAGTAAGTGGCTTGATTATTCTCGGTATCACTGTGAGGTATCCGGAATGCATGGCGAAGCAACTGACGTACTGAATGAGGTAATGTGTTCGTTGTGGCAGAAAGAGTTATGGAGATTAGAGCGATTGGTAAACACGAAAAGGAATGGATACTCGGAACTTGATTTCTTTGTTCTTAGAATGATTAAGTTGAACATCTACTCTCCTACATCACCCTACCAGAATAAGTACAAGTCTGCTTTAGCCGATGAAAATGTTGATTGTTCTACCCTCGATATATTGCCAGATGAAGATGAAGACTCGGACGATGGCTACTTAATTGACAAATTCAGACTTATCAGGGATGCAGTAGAAGATCTGGAGCTATCTCCAATGGCTAGGAAAGTTTTTGATTTTCGTTTTTTTCAAGACCAAAATTTCTCTGATTGGCCCGGTCCGGAGACATTAAAGCAGTTGTATGAGATTTATAATGCCGTATTGGATATGATTAAAAGGAAAATATCGGGAGAGTTTATATTTTAAGATAAAAAAAGTATATGAATGCTGAAGATATAAAGTTTGACCCACGTAATTACAGGCTACACGGTGATGCTAACAAGAGGCTGATCAATAAGAGCCTTGATGAATGTGGTGCCGGTCGCTCCATACTCGTCGACCGAGACAATGTCATTATTGCCGGCAACGGTGTGTTCGAGCAGGCTAAGCAGTTAGGGCTAAATGTGCGTATTGTCGAATCCGATGGTCAGGAATTGGTTGTAGTAAAGCGAACGGATATTGCTTCGACCGACGAGAAGCGAAAGCTGCTAGCATTTGCTGATAATCAAACAAGTGATAAGTCTGAATTTGATTTAGCTTTAATTGAAGAGGATTTTGAGCGGGATGTTTTGGACGATTGGGAACTAGAGATAGGCGATATCGAGCTTGATGAGGTAGATTCTGTGAAAGGGCGAACTGGTGTGTTGAAGGAACGTTTCATAATACCTCCGTTTTCGGTACTGGATGCGAAGTCTGGTAATTGGCAAGAGAGAAAGCGTGCTTGGCTAGATTTAGGCATCAAGAGTGACAATGGGCGTGATGGGAACATTACTTTCAATAGATCTGCTCAACCTCCTAGAGTATATGAAGCTAAGAATATGCTCCGCACGAAGATTGGGATTGAACCATCATGGGATGAGGTTATAGATTATTGTCAGAAAAACAATATCCCGGTTATGGGCGGAACTTCAATCTTTGATCCAGTACTTTGTGAATTGTCATACAGATGGTTTAATCTCAATGGAGGAAGTGTTCTTGATCCATTTGCCGGAGGTTCTGTCAGAGGAATTGTAGCGAGTAAATTGGGAATGCCTTATTTTGGAGTGGATTTGCGAAATGAACAGATCGAATCTAATTACAAGAATGCATTAGAAGTCATTGGAGAAAACACAAGACCTAGTTACCCGACATGGGTATGCGGTGATAGCTGCCACATAGATACGCTTTATTCGGGCGTAAAGGTAGACTTTATCTTTAGTTGTCCTCCATACGCAGACCTTGAGGTGTATTCAGATGATCCGAAAGATTTATCTACAATGAAATATGATGATTTCAAACAGGCTTATTTCGAAATCATAAAAAAGAGTTGCTCCATGCTTAAGGATGATCGATTTGCAGTCTTTGTAGTCGGTGAAGTAAGAAGCAAACAAGGCGTTTACCGTAATTTCGTTTCTGATACGATCAGCGCATTTATTGAAGCCGGCATGGCTTATTATAATGAAATGATTCTTGTCAATCAAATAGGAAGCCTTGCCATGCGTGCGAGTAACCAGTTTAATCACAGCCGGAAAATAGGTAAGCATCATCAAAACGTATTAGTATTCTATAAGGGAGACACGAATGCTATCGGTTCGAATTATCCTGAACTAGATTTATCTGAATGCGAGATTTAAGCCGGCTTTAAAATAAAACATTAACTTTGGCACCAAACTTAAATTATTGGTGCCATGCAAACAAAATTGTGTATGATTTATAGAGAGGTTATAGCTAAACGACTTGAAAGAAAGCGCCAGCAGCTTGTAGAAATAGAAGCTAAAATGAATGGCGTCGAAAGCATGCCGACTACAGTTGACAAGCGCAAGTATATAGAGCTGAAAGCTGTGGTTTTAGAGCTCGAAAATTGCATTGATATTGCAGATTCAATGTTTAAATTTGATAAAGAAGAAGATAAATAGTAGAAAAATGGCAAAGTATAGCAAAATCTTAGTCGATAAAATATGCTCCCTCATTAGAGGGGATAGCTATACTATTGCTGAAATCTGCGCTCAGGTGGGTATCTCAGAGGCTATTTACTTCAAATGGAAAAAAGAAAAAGTAGAGTTTTTTGAGTCTATAAAAAAGGCCGAAGAAGCCCGATTGCACTTCATGGTAACTGAAGCAAAGAAATCCTTATTGAGAAAAATACAGGGTTATGAGGTAGAAGAAACCAAGACTGTGTATTTGAAGCCCGGTAAGGATGATGCAGTGGATGATAGTGGAAAAAAGAAGTTGAAAGTAAAGGAGCAGACGGTCATAAAGAAGCACGTCCAACCCGATACGGCTGCTATCATCTTTACACTAACCAATGGTGACCCTGATAATTGGAAGAATAGGCAAAATAGCGACGTTAATGCAAAGGTTGAAGCGAGCGTTGATATTAAACCCATGACGCGGAAAGAGGCACTAAAAATAATGAAAGAAAATGGCATCGGATAATGGATTGGATCTGTTACGCGCGGCTTTATTGTCAAAGAGTATAAACTTTACGAAGTATTTCTTCCGACAAAGGAATAAGCGCAAGTTTGTTGTCAACCAGCATCATGAAATTATTAGTGATGCCTTAGACTTAGTGCTTGAGGGAAAGATAACGCGCCTTATCATTAACATAGCGCCGCGATACTCGAAGACGGAGCTAGCAATTAAGAATTTTATGGCCGAGGGATTTGCTCTGAATCCTTCGGCTAAATTTATACACCTCTCCTATTCCGATGATTTAGCTAAGGACAATTCAAACGAAGTCAGGGAGTTAGTGAAGAGTGCGGAGTATCAGCAGATGTTCCCATGGGTTCGGGTGAGTAATACAACGGACTCTAAGAAAAAGTGGAATACAACAGAGGGCGGCGGTGTTTATGCCGTTGCATCCGGTGGTCAGGTGACCGGATTTGGTGCCGGTTCTGTTGATGAGGAAGAAAATGATTTGAGAGAGCAGGTAGATGCGCTCGACTCAATGTGTGATGAAGTTAAATTCGGAGGGGCAATATTAATAGATGACCCGATAAAGCCGGATGATGCTCAGTCTGAAACTAAAAGAGAATTTGTAAATAACCGATTCGAGAGCACAATACGAAATCGCGTGAATTCTCGTAGAACTCCTATAGTGGTGATTATGCAGCGTCTCCATGAGCGTGATCTTTGTGGCCACTTGATGGAGATAGAGCCGGGAGAATGGACTGTTATCTCCCTACCGGTATTGTATTATGATGAAGATGGTAAAGAGTGTGCTCTATGGCCATTTAAACATACGGTAGAGGAGCTACATAAATTGGAGCGAATTGATCCGTATATCTTTCAAACGCAGTATTTGCAAAATCCTCAACCGAAAGAAGGCTTAATGTACGGGAAGTTTAAGACCTATGGTATAATTCCTGCGACTAAGCGTGCGATCAAGAAAAATTATACCGATACCGCTGACACCGGAAAAGATTACCTGTGTTCTATCGACTACGTAGAAACAGAAATCGGTAACTTCTTTCTTGATGTTTTATATACTCCTAAGGCGATGGAATACACGGAACCGGCAACAGCTCAAATGATGTCGAAGAATGGTGTAGCCATCAGTAACATCGAGAGCAACAATGGTGGCCGAGGATTTGCTAGAAATGTAGAATCTCAGCTTCGCTTGATGGGTAATAACTCCATCAAGGTGAATACCTTCCATCAATCAGATAATAAAAAGGTGCGAATATTTACTCGGTCAGCCGAAGTAATGAACTTGACTTATCTACCGGAGGATTGGGAGACTCGTTGGCCGGAATGGGCGAAACACGTAAAATCATACCGGAAAGATGGCGTAAGCGAGCATGACGATGCCGAGGATGCGTTAACCGGGACTGTTGAAATGCGAGGAAAGAATCTCAAGGACTTCAAGCTATACGAAGAGATCGAACAGAATAGTAAAACAGTCGTATTTATTGTACCAGACTGTGACGGAATGTTTGCCATCTGCAAGGTTGCTATAGGTAATCTAGTATATGTAACTGATGTTGTGTTCTCTAGTGAGGTATTATTGAGCTCAGAAATATCATTAGTACTCAAGGAATGGGATATAAAGCACTGCTATGTAGAGAGTGGAAAAGCCTTCTTTCCATTATTTCGTGAGGTTAGAGAGTCATTGCCTGATCTTCGCTGTATGCTTGACAATGGCAATAAAGAACAACGAATAACAGCCGAGTATGCCAATATAAAAAGATTGTTCCGATTTAGGACTGATTATGAACATAGCATAGATTATCGTAACTTCATGGAGAATTTGGCTGACTATGAAGCTAAATACAGTTATTCTGCCATAAATTTACTATCGTTTGCGTCTAGGTTGATTATACGAAATTTCTTAAAAAAGTAATCCGGATACATCACGCACCCGGATTACACCGTTAAAAACTAACACCCATTAACAACATTCAAAAAAACAGCTTTAGTTTATAAATTAATCTTCATGTTTAATATATAAGCACATTGGTGTTTTTCTTAGAAAAATCTGATTTGAATTATATTTTAATAGAAAATATAGCAATCAGATGAATTTGATCGACAGATTATTTAAGAAAAAGAATACTGACATACCCGGTATCGTTGCTCATGAGGTTGGAAAGTTGTTTTCAACTCAAGGAGTGAGATACCGGGTCGCTGGTGATTATTTTAGTCCTTATGTTGCTGACGCTAACTGTCTGACCTTATTTGGTACCGTTGGAGAAGTGTTTTTCCCGATTGATTACATTGCTAGTCGCATAGCAGGAGGTAAATTTGTTCTCAAAAAATACGCAGACGATTCGGTCGTTTGGGATAATGCTTTATTTAATACCCTAATAAATCGTCCTAATTGCTTATACTCCTTTCAACGAATGGTATATATGCATTTTGCGTATAAGCTCGCAACAGGTAATAGTTATATAAAGTGCGTTGTCCCCGAAGCATTTATTGGAATTAAAACTCCAATCTACAAAAGGTGCCGAAACTATTGGGTATTGCCACCTGATAATGTCAACATCATGCTGAAGAACTACATACCGTTATTTGGCAATGCCGAGAAGGGTGATATCATAGACTACTATTATCTTCAGTATGGGCTTAATACACAAGAGAAAATCTTACCAGACTTCATCTTTCACGATCAAGATGGCAACGCTGATTTCAAGAGCCATGACTTTCTTAAGAGTCAATCGGTGTTGTGTTCGGTGAAGATGTCGATAGATAATCTAATTCCTGTATATAAGGCTAGAAATGCGATTTTCGTAAAACGAGGGGCTATCGGATTACTTGTTTCTGCGAAACGAGATGATGCCGGGCCAATAGCTATGACTCCGGAAGAAAAGACGGATCTTATTAAAGAGTATACCCATACATACGGTGTCGGTGATGACCAATTCCCTCTTTCTATCAGTCAGACTCCGGTTGATTTCATTAGAACATCAATGAGTATACAGGAGCTACAGCCGTTTGAAGAAACGCTTAATGATGCAATTATGATTGCCGGCGCATTTGGTATTCCATCCGTATTGGTACCACGTAAAGATCAATCCACGTTCAGCAATCAGAAGACGGCCGAAAAAACGGTATACACATCGAAAGTTATACCGGCAGCAAATAGATTTTGTGCGGAACTAACTAAGATGTTGGGATTTGACAAAGATGGGTATTATATCGAAGCAGATTTCAGCCATGTTGACTGTCTGCAAGAAGGACAAAAAGAGAAAGAAGAAGTTAGTAAGATTGTATCTGAACGCGCTATGAGTGAGTTTATGAATGGCATTATAACGCTGAATGACTATAGGGCAAGAATAGGGGAAAGCAAGGTTGATATTCCACTGTTTGATAAAATTCTGTATGAAATGGTCCCGGAAGAAATAGAGTTAGTTAAAACGATTGTAGATATCAATAAAAAAAAGAGCAATAATGGAAAAGGAACTGAAAACGCTGCAGCTGAAGACAAAGGCAAATGATGTTGACGAAGCAAAGGGTATTGTTACGATTGCGGTAAACGGCATTGGTGTCAAGGACTCCCAGGGCGAGACTTCCGCAAGTGGTTCGTTTGACAAGACCATCAATGAGTTCTTTTTGAAGCGCGGAAAGCATCTTCTGGATCACGATAAAACGAAGTTGATCGGATGTCCAACAGAAGCCAGAGAAGAGAATTCGAACTTAATCGTTGTCTCCAAGATAAATCTGAACAAACAGATTGGTAAAGAGACCTTTGAAGATTACAAACTGTATGCAGAGTGCGGCAAGACGCTTGAACACTCAATCGGAGTAAAGGCGATCAGAAAGGATGCTAATACCCCCGGGCTGGTATTAGAGTGGTTTTTGGGTGAGGTATCTACATTGCAGGCGTGGGGGGCAAACCCGCAAACATTCCTTGTGGGTATAAAGAGTAGTGATAGCCTAAATACTCAAAGACAGAAGCTGAAAGAATCGATTGGGTTGATACAGAAAGCATTGAATATGAAGTACTCGAATGAAAGACTAAATGATTTAGATATGAAGTTGGATTTTATAACGAAAGCCTTAACAGGTGAATCTAGTATGGTAACTTGCCCAGGCTGTGGACATAGCTTCGATTACGATAAAGAAGCAGAGACAACATTTAGTAATCAGGTACTTGATCTTGCTGCTATGTATCAACGATGGATTATTGAGGGTGTTGTACGTGAGGAAATGGATAAGCTAAAGCCTGAGATACGTGAGCAGGTGCTTGCGGTTCTTGATTCACACAAGGGCATGGAGAGTGATTTACAGGTTAAAAGTATAGAGGACATTGTTAGCTACGTGCGCTGTCCTCATTGTTGGAGCCGCGTATATAGAACAATGATAGCTAAGGTTGCAGATACCAATTCGAATGAACCTGTTGCGCCGTCGAATGACACCCAACAGCAAAAAGGCGAAAAGGGAAAAGAGAAGCACGAAACGGATCTCTCGCTTGCTGCAAAGATAAGCTCAATATTATAATTATTAATTAAAAACGTTTTGAGAATGAAGAATTTGATTCAAAGTGTAGGGAAGTATAAATCCCTAGTGATGTTTGGTTTCATTGCGCTACTTTGTGCAGTGAGCTACTATTGTGGCGGTGATGCGGTACTCGGGCTTGCGATGGCGGCTCCTATTCCATTGATTGGGTTTGCTAAAGAAGAGAAGGACTTGACTGATGAAGAAAAGGCCTTGTTCGGTACGATTCAGAAGAAGTGCAAGGATGTTTGTGAAGAGTTTGCCAAAGGGTTGATGTCGAAGCATGACATTGAGCTAAAACTAAAGGAGATTTCTGATAGTATAACAGACTCTCTCAAAGGATTATCGAACTTCGAAGAAATCAAGAAGTCCTACGAGGAGCAATCGGAGAAAGTTACTGCGCTTGCTGAAGCATTCGATAGAATTAAGGAGAATGGCGGTGTTCTGACGTCTGTAAATGCGGTGGAGAAAGCGGTAAGTGATTTCCTTGATACGCCTGCATGCCAGGGATATTTCAGCAATCGAGAGAAATCATCCGGAACTCTCAGTTTAGACCTTAAGGGGCTGGTATCTATTACAGATAATGTAGAAACACCAAGATCAAATAACCGGTCGACTGGCCGTGTAGTGACGGCTCTCAATGAACAGCGATTGAATCTGCGTGACTTGATGATGGTTGAGCGCGGAGATCCTTCGGCATTGTCGATTTCTTACGAACAGGTTTATGATTTTGACCGAAACGTGACAGTTGTTTCTGAAAACGGAATGTTGGCTGAGTCTTCGTTGAAGTTCAAGGAAGAGTATACCAATGTGAAGCGTATCGGTACACACATGAATCTGTCAAAGCGCTTATTGAAAGCAAAGAGCTATGTTGTGTCTTTCATTTTGAACCGCTTGCCTTTGTGGGTAAAAACGGCCGAGAATTATCAGATTCTGTTTGGTGATGGCTCCGGTGATAACTTGAAGGGTATTACTACATACGATGGTGTGGAGTGTGTATCTAAATTTATTGCGGGCACTTATCTGACGCTGACGGCAGGGGCAATTTCATCATTGAAGAAGACTGAAACCGGACAAACCATTGTTACTCTTGCTGCTGCAAATGATAAGATAGTCGATAAGATGAAAATTACCCTTGCCGGTGCAACCGTAGAGACAGGCCTCAATGCAACGTTTGATATCCACAAGATGAGTGATCGTTCCTTCGCCATTGATTTCGATTATAAAGGTACGGAAACGTCCATTGAAGCAATGACCGGAGCTATCAAGAGTGGCATGTTTGGTTCTGTCGAAGACCCGAACTACAAAGATGCCATCAACGCGATTTACGCAGTTCTCAACTTCGGCCAGTACTCTCCGAACTCGCTTACACTTCATCCTTCTACGGTGTTCACCATTTCGACTGCTAAAGATACAACAGGAAGAGATTTGAACCTTGTTACCGAGATGAATGGCCGAAAATACATTGGTAGTATTCCAGTGGTAGAATGTAATGCCATGGGCATCGGTAAGTACTTTGCCGGCGATATGATTAACGGGTGTTCTCTGATCGATTACACTACAGTTAACATCGAATTTGCCGATGATGTACAGACGAAGCTCAAGAATATGACAACAGTCATTATTCAAGAGGAAGTAATGATGCCGGTATATATGCCATGGGCATTTGCTTACGGTGATTTGGATGACGTTCTAAAGGCCATCAAAAAGGCATAGTATTTACTGAGTAGTGTGTAGGAGATGAAAGAGCCTTCTCCTCACCTACTCTTAAAAAATATCAGTCATGGAAATAATCATTAAAGGAGATCGAAAGTTTGTAGAAAGACTCATCAAGGAAAATCGAATTCGTTTTTCGAGAATGGAGCTATCATGGCACGAAGTGGAAAATACTCCTGAGGTGATTCCGGAAGCGGTTCCGGAATCGACTACAGAAGTTAGCCCCAAAGTGGTATCTGAACAACCTCTCAAAATAGAGCCGAAGCTTAACGATGTAGGAGAGCAAGGAGAAAAGAAAGATGGCGATGCTGCTACAGTTACTGAAGAAGCCAAGGTGGAAAGTTCGGATGATAAAAAAGAGGGAGATAATTCTGATTTAGATAGTGATCCTGATTTTTAATGCTGTTTGCTATGAAAATAGATAAGAGTTATTTTATTGGCGATTTGAATATTGAAGGTCTAAATGTAGGCTGTTCTCCAGCTATGACTGGTAATATACTCGATGCGCAGTTTGATGGATACATTGAAAGGCACGAGCCTGATTATCTTCTAAAGATGCTAGGATGCAGCTTGTTCGTAGATTTGGCCGCTTATTGTGAAATAGATCAAAGAGGATCAGTCTCCGGGTGGAAGCATAAATTAGTAGTAGCAACAAACGGCATTGCTCCCACACAGGAAGAGGTGTTTACAGAATGGCTTCGAGAAATTGGTAATAGCCACCATGTAATGGATCGTAAGTTTGATGTCGTATGCTCTTATTTATTCGATAAGACGCATTCGCCGGTTGCCAACTATATTTATTTTCAAGCGGTAAGACAGAGGCACGTAACTATATCTTCGCTTGGTAGTACGGTGGCTAGTGGCGATGGTAAGTCTGTGTCTCCTAATTACAAGTTATGTCTTGCTTGGAATGCAATGGCAGAGATGAATATCGCCTTGCATAGATACTTACTAGAAAACAGTAAGTTGTACCAGGAGTATGAGCCAAATGCGAATATGCTTAAAACGATTAATATGCTTGGGTTATGAAACGAAGTTTGCAGGAGGTAATACGTGATGTATGCAAAGCTACAGCTAAAGAGTTGTCGAATTTGAAAGTTGATGAAATTAACTTCCAGTTTGGAGACAGCGTATATATAAACACGAAGCTCATTGAGATGGCTCAGATACAAATGAATCGATTTCCTCTCATTGGACTGTTTCCATTTGAAGAGCATAGAGGCATTTCTGGAATTGAATATGAAGCGGAACTGGATCTAATTATCGCTTGTCAAACCGTAGCAGGTTATGATAATTGGCAGCGCCATGATATATCGTTCAACGGCTTTCTACGAATCATCTATGATGAGTTAATGAGGCAATTGAAACAATGTAAAGAGCTGGACTTTGGTAATGCGGAAGAAATAGAGCATATCTATAAAGAGAACTACGCGTATGGCAGCCGCGGAGTGATGGACTCGGAAAAACGAGATTTACCTGAACTCATTGATGCCATTGAGATAAAGAATATGAAAGTAAAATTAAAATCGATGTGTTATGGAACAAGTGAGAGAGTGTGGTAGCAATAAGGTAAACACGGGTATTTCCAAGTGTCCGTTGGTGCCGGAGTACATCAAAGCTATTATATTGGCAGAAGTCGGTGTAAAGCTTCCTGTTGAAATGACATTGGAAAATATGGAAAAGGCTTTCCATGCCGATAGACCTAACCGTATGTATGGCGTCAAGGAGATCGTAGAGTATGCCCCCAATGGTGGTGATGCGCAAACATCAGCCACGGGATATGGCCCGAATGAGGTAACCGGATATGCTGCATACACAGCGGCATTGACCTTGAAGAAGTTTGATGCGGGATTTCGCGCCAATATCATGCGTCTAAAGGACGTTCCCATGCAGGCTTGGTATGTAGACAAGAATGGCATTATTTGGGGAGAGCGTGCAGCAGATGGCACCTGCAAGGGTATTGATCTTTCCGGACTGTATATCTCCGGACAGGATTTCCCTGCGAGTGGCACCAAGGCCAACAACGTGATTAACCTGATGTATAATGACGTTGAGAAAGCTTGGATGAATCCGATGCAGGTTGTGACATCTTTTGATGTGCTATCTGTGGCTGATGGGCTTCGCTTTGTAGATGTAGTGAAAAAGACGGGTTCGGAGAATGAGTATTACGTGCTTGATCATTACGACAAATTAAATGTAGGAAAGTACTTTAGTACCGGTTTGGCAGAAGTTGCCTGTTGGAAAGGGGTAACGGCAGTTGAATATGTTCAAGGATCCGGAACATTTAAGCTCACGCCGAAAGACTCCGCTTCTCCTATGTTGGCAGCACCTTCTGTGTTGCAGGGAAATGGAGTAACCGGAATTGAGCAATGGGCTTAAGAGTAAATGGAGTATCGTTTAGTGTAGAGCTATGCAGAGGGATGTCAAGAGAGGAATTCATTAAAAAGCACAGCGGACACTTTGAAGGAATGAATGATGAGGATCGAAATAAAGTTCTTTCAGACACTTACGATAAGATATCTCCACCAAGTAAAAAGAGT
>POVV01001037.1_pt1 | contig 12099 bp, 10 predicted proteins | sample 1560271 | NCBI WGS metagenome assembly POVV01 (sample SAMN08337232, study PRJNA429181) | Bioreactor metagenome, whole genome shotgun sequencing project. | biome: cows' rumen and soil; feature: anaerobic; isolation source: anaerobic chemostat enrichment culture, galacturonate as sole carbon... | reverse complement strand
AACTTTGATGATCCACGGAAAAGTCACCGATGCAATCCAATAAATCCGGCGTTTATGACGGATATATCGGACGCATACGAGGCAAGTTATACGATCATGTTAAATTTGAACCGTTCGTGGATAACCAAACAGGGAGATTTCTTTGTGGAAAGTCCTATTATCTTACTGGCGTCTATTGTGTGGTTTTTGAAAATCTATCAAGGTGGCAAGTATTGTACATTTCCACACGCCATTGAATTTCTAAATAAGAAATATGCTGATATTTTTCCTATTCTTACTTCCTATCCTGAACTGGAAAACTACCTTTCGCCATTCATGGACGCATGGGAATCTAATGCCCAAGACCAGTTACAAGGGCAGCTTGCCAGTGCTAAAATTCCGCTTTCGAGGATGATTTCACCTGCTTTGTATTGGGTAATGACAGGGGATGATTTCTCACTGGATATAAACAACCCGGAAGAACCGAAAGTATTAGTGGTAGGTAATAATCCTGATAGGCAAAACATCTATTCCTGTGCATTGGGATTGTATAATTCCCGTATTGTAAAGCTGATAAACAAGAAGCACCAACTGAAAAGTTCGGTAATCATTGACGAGCTACCGACTATTTACTTTCGGGGATTGGATAACCTGATAGCTACCGCACGAAGTAACAAGGTAGCGGTCTGTTTGGGTTTTCAGGATTTCAGTCAGTTACGCCGGGATTATGGAGATAAAGAGAGCCGTGTAATCGAAAATACAGTTGGTAATATATTTAGCGGTCAGGTGGTTTCTGAAACGGCTAAAACACTTTCAGACCGTTTCGGAAAGGTACTGCAAAAACGGCAAAGTATGACTATCAACCGGAATGATAAATCGACCTCTATCAGTACGCAGATGGATAGTTTGATACCACCCAGTAAAATATCCAATCTTACACAGGGTATGTTCGTGGGTGCAGTCAGTGACAATTTCGATGAACGCATTGAGCAGAAAATTTTCCATTGTGAAATTGTGGTGGATAATGAGAAAGTAAAACGGGAAACTGCCAATTACAAGAAGCTGCCCCAAATCGTAGATTTTAGGGACGAGGACGGGAACGATAGGATGCAGGAAGAAATACAGGCTAACTATAACCGTATCAAGCAAGAGGTCAAGCAGATTGTCGAAGATGAAATTTCCCGCATAAAGAATGACCCTGATTTGTGTCACCTGATTAAAGAGGAAGAATAAACTTATAAATTAGGCAGTAAGTCCTGATATGGAATCAATAAAAATAGATATATTTGCAATTAAAGTGATAATATTAAGAAATATCACAAATTTATTTATGCAATATTATGTAACTGCTAGTCAAATCAATTACGGTAGTAGGATTCTACCTGTAAAAAGAATTGAATTCTTCTCACCAAATGAGTGGGAAGAGTTCATTGAGGAATGGTTAGATTTGAAAAGAACTGAATATATTCAAATAGAACGGATAGGAGGTGCTGGAGATAAAGGGCGTGATGTTGTAGCATATATAAGTAAAACTCAAGACGACTACTCTTGGGATTGCTATCAATGCAAACATTATGATCAAGCTTTAACTCCGACTCAAGTTTATAAAGAATTTGGAAAAATTTTGTACTATACGTACAAGAAAGATTATCCTGTACCACAAAATTATTATTTTATATCTCCTAAAGGATGTGGAACTTCATTGTCTAAACTCCTGCTAAGTGCCGATAAATTAAAGGCTGCTGTTATTGATAATTGGGACTTATATTGTAGAAGTAAAATTACAGATGTAGAAGAAGTAGAATTAAAAGATGATTTTCTTAATTATTGTTTAAATTTTAATTATGATATTTTTAAAAAAATTGCAATTAAAGATATTCTTACAGAGCATAAAAAGCATCCTAATCATTTGGTTAGATTTGGTGGTGGATTACCAGAAAGAGAAAAATTGGATGAAACCCAAATTCCCTCTTCCCCATTACCTTATGAGAATCGATATATAAAACAATTGTTGCTCGCTTATAATTCAGATCAGAATGAATTTCAATCTGTAGCGGATTTAATCACAAGTCCATATATTGGACATTTTAAAAGAGCTAGATTAAGTTTCCATTGCGCAGAGCAATTAAGAAATTTTTCACGAGACAATTTACCTGTAGGGACATTTGAAGACTTTCAAAAAGAAATATTTGATGGAGTTGTTGATTTGGCTGAAGAGAATACTCCAAATGGATTCCATAAAGTAAAGGAAGTAGAAAAACAAGCTAGAAGTTTGTGTATAGCATCCAATCCATTAAAAGATGTCAGTATTATAAGTGATAAAAGTGGAATTTGTCATCAGCTTGTAAATGAATCTAAAATTACTTGGGTAAAAGAAGAATGATATGAAAAAAATACATCCATTTAACAATAAAGTGGAAACTGCATTAAGAATGTTATGCATATTAAATGAAGCATTTCCTTTATCTTTTGATACACAACATCTTATATATCTAGACTACCTGTCAGTTCATTCAGGGGATGTTGATTCAGAAGAAGAAAGTTTACATCCACCTGTACCTGATCGAATTGGTGAGATTTTCATCCGCAGAACAATTATTGAGGAAGGTCTTTCATTATTACTCTCCTATAATTTAATCAAAAGAGTATACTCATTGGAGGGTATCAAATTTCAGGCAAGTGAAACTGCTACTCCTTTTTTAGAAGCTCTTACTTCATTATATTACCATAAATTATTAGAGAAAGTGCGTTGGGTTATAGATAATTACTCCCAATTAAAAATCGATGAAATAGAGTTTTTGTTAAAAGAAAATATAGAGAGTTTTAAAAACAAGTTTGACCTTCAAATTTTACTATAACATGGGATGCGGATTTATTATTAAAAGGCTCATACTAAAAGGAGAATCCTTACAACCTGCTGAAATACAATTAGAACCGGGTGTTAATATTATAACTGGACCAACAAACACAGGAAAGAGTTATATCTTTGAGTGTATAAATTATATGCTAGGATCTTCTCAGAAAGCTAGAGATATAAAAGAGGCAAGATCATATACGAATATCTTTTTGGAACTTAAAATCAATGATCGCGAAGTATATTATACTCTTGAAAGTGATTTTAAGGGCGGGGATTTTAAATTGTATAAAGAGAGAGTTAATGACATAAAAGTTTCTACTGAATATGAATTTCTTGATAGAAAACATAACCCTAAAAATGAAAAAACAATTTCGGCTTTTTTATTAGCATTAAATAATCTATATGGAAAGAAAATAAGAACTAATGCAAAAGGAAAGACTCGTGAATTGTCATACAGAGATATAATTCGTTATCTAATGATTAATGAAGAACGAATTATAACAAAGGATTCATTAGTTGTTAGTGGACAATATTCTAAAGCGACTGAAGAAGTAAATGCATTAAAGTTGATTATAACAAGTTATGATGATAGCAGTATTATAGAGCAAATAAGTGAAAAAGAAATAACGCAACGAAAAGGAAAAATTGAACTGCTTAAAGAATTTATATCTAATATAAATAACTCCATAGAAGAAAATGATTTAAAATATGATGTAGATAAAGAAATAGAAGTAGTTAATAATAATTTAGCAGACTTATATGTCAAACATAAGGGATTAAATAATGCTATTCAAAAGTTATATGATCAAAAAAATACGTTGATAAATCATTTATCCCAAATAGAGTCTAAATTTAAAAATTTATCAGAGTTGTCTTTTCGCTCAAATATATTGCACAAACAATATATTAGTGATAAAGAAAGATTAGAAGCAACAATGGAAAGTTGTTTTTTATTTGCAGAATCAACCAAAGCGGAAAAGCAATGTCCACTCTGCTCGACTTTAGTTGCCAGTGAAGATATTTCTCAAGAAGAAATTATTCTTATAGCTGAATCATGTAAAATAGAATTAGAAAAAATATTTTTATTAATTAGTGAACTATATAATTCGCAGGGGGTAATTAATGAAGAAAGAGAGTCATTGAATACTGAAATAAAAAAGATAAGATATAATATCATAACGATAGAAAACGATATTAACAACATACTTAATGGTGATATAAATTACATTTCAGAATCAATCAGAAAGTTCAACAAGAAAAAAGATTTTTTATCACAGGTAAAAGAAAAGCGAAGTCAATTGAAGTTTTATTTGGAATTACAAACTAAAATAAGTAATACAATAGCTTCTCCAAAAGGAAAGTTTGCTGTTGATTTAACAACCGCTTCTGCAAGTGATTTATCAGAGCAAATCAGATATATACTAGAGAAGTGCCATTATCCCAATATCTCAACTGTTTCTTATAGCGAAGATAAAAAAGATTTTGTTATATCAGGAGAAGATAGGTCTTTGGAAGGGAAAGGATTGCGTGCAATAACATATTCTGCTTTTATTATAGCATTACAAAGACTTATTTCTAATTTAGATTATTCTCTAGGGACACCTATTCTTGATTCTCCCTTAGTAACATATAGAAAACCTAAAGCAGATGGCGAAGGTATTTCATTGGATGTAGCAATGGAATTTTATAGATATTTAGCTGATAATAAAGTTGGAAATCAAATAATAATTCTTGAGAACGAAGAGCCACCAATAGATGTTAGTGATAAAATTAATCACATAATATTTACTGGATCTGAAATCGGTAGAAGAGGATTTATTCCGTAATAAAATTTCAATCTAACACTTTTAAAGCCATTTTATCGTGGCTTTTTTTATTTAATTCCAAGTTGGCGAAGACTAAAGACTAATGAAGTCAAACGAGGACTAATATTCGGACGTACAGGATATTTTGAAAGTTAGTAAGCCGACCACATCCCGCATACTTCAACAAATGAATGACTGGCTGGAAATGCAGGGCAACCAAGTTGGTAAAGGAACTTATTATGTACCTAAAATGGCTCGCAAACGTCTCACAAGGATAAGATACAATTTGATAAATACCTGATTACAAGGCGAAAACAGAATAATTAAATGGCTCATAAATGGCTCATGGAAAGAGAGTGAAACTAAAATCACTCTCTTTTTTTGTGCCTGTAGGACAAATGAAGCCAAACGGGGACATTTGAGGACACCCGTTTCCAAATCCTTAAATATACTCTATTTCATCCCTACTTTTACTTCCGAAATGATTTATTACTCATTAAAATTCAAAAAGTTATGGATGTAAACACAGCCAACCAATCCACCACTGACGAACAGATGATGGATATTCTTCTTGTACTCGATAAGGAGAAAAAGACAATCAGCGCAGTAAAAGGAGTAGATGAGAACGGAGAACTTCAAACCGTACCGCCGGAGAACAACGACTTACTAAAGTTTGATCGGAACGGTGATTTCTTTTCCAACTTCTTTTCTAACATGATGAACCAGTTGAAGAACCCGACCCGGTTCAGCTTTTTCAAAATCCCTAAAATTGAACTACCCAAGATTACACCGATAATCAGGGAGAACTTCGACCACCCGACACCCAAGAATGAAGCGGAGATAGAGCGTTACCGGGTATCACCTGAAACGGTAAAGCAGGAAGCGAAGAAAGAACAGCAGCAAGGAACACAAACTGAACCACCACAGGCACAACAGACAGCCAAAGAAGCGGATGCAGCTACACAGCAGAACCAGCCCGACAAAAGTAAATATCTCATTGACCCTGCAAAGGTAGACTGGGAAGCCCTGAAAAACTTCGGGCTATCAAAAGAACAACTGGAAAAGGCTAAGGCTTTAGAACCCATGTTGAGAGGTTACAAGTCCCCCGGAGCATTTACGATTTCAGGAAACTACAATTCCGCTATTATGAAGATGGATGCACGTTTATCTTTCCGCCATGATAAAGAGGGAAATGTAGTTTTGGCAATACACGGTATTCGCCAAAAGCCTGAACTTGACCGCCCGTTCTTCGGACATGAGTTTTCCAAAGAAGACAAAGCGAAACTTCTTGAAGCGGGTAACATGGGACGGGTAGTTAATTTGAAAAACTATATCACTGGTGAAATGATCCCCTCTTTTGTCAGCGTGGATAAGGTAACGAATGAACTTGTTTCCATGCGGGCAACCAGCATCCAAATACCTGATGAAATAAAAGGCATCAAACTGGATAAGGAGCAGAAACAAGCATTGCTGGAGGGGAAAGGGGTATTCCTTGAAAATATGATTTCCAATAAGAAAAATCCCTTTTCCGCCACCGTTCAGGTTAATGCGGACAAGAAAAGTTTGGAATTTATCTTTCCAAAAGAGAAGCTGGTACAGGAACAACGGCAAAAGCAAACCGAATCGGACACCCTTATCACCAGTGACGGTGTGAAAATACCCAAAAGTATTTCAGGTATAGAGTTATCACGCCAGCAACAGCAGGATTTGGTAAATGACAAAACCATCTTTGTAGCCGGGCTGAAAGATAAAAGAGGGGTCGAATATGATGCTTATATTCAGGTGAACCATGATAAGAAGAAACTGGGCTTTTATAGCGACAATCCCAGTTTTGACCGTTCCGCCTTGAAAGAAATTACTCCGGCAGAGAAGAACCGTACACAGGTGGCGGTCAATTCAGAGGGAAAGACCAACGAAGCCACCAAAAAGGTAAAAGAACCTTTGGCTAAAGGTCAGGACAAGCCCACCGAGAAACAGAAAACCAAGCAGGAGAAGAAAGAGAAACAGGATCAGGCGGATAAACCCAAGCAAAGCCGGGGACGCAAAAGATAATGGCGGTACTGATTATTATCCTGATGGTAGTTGTAATTCTGTTCATCATAGCCTGTTGGAAAGCCGACTGGAAGACCATTGATGAACAGAACCAACAATATTATGAAGATGGTTATCACCTCTACTATGACCGCAAAATCCTAAGACAAAAAGAAGTAGAATGATTAAAACAGAAAGAATAATGATTGCAGTAATTGGAGAAAAGCCCAGCGTGGCAAGAAGTATAGCTGCCATTTTGGGAGCAAACGAAAGACACGATGGCTATCTTTCAGGTAACGGGTATCTCGTTACCTGGGCGTTCGGCCATCTTGTAGGCTTGGCAATGCCGGAAGCCTACGGAGTACAGAATTTCCGCTGGGAAAGTTTGCCTATTATCCCGGACAACTTTCAACTGACACCCCGGCAGGTTAAAGCAGAAAAAGGGTACAAGGCAGACCCCGGCGCATTGAAACAGCTAAAGGTAATAAAAGAAGTATTCAGCCAGTCGGATAAGATAATTTGCGCCACTGATGCGGGACGTGAGGGAGAACTTATATTTCGCTTTATCTACCAGTATATCGGATGCAGCAAGCCATTTGTCCGCCTATGGATAAGCAGCCTTACAGACAAGGCAATCCGGGAGGGACTCCAAAACCTGAAAGCCGGTAATCTGTATGACAACCTGTTCCGTTCGGCACAGGCACGTAGTGAAGCCGACTGGATGATCGGAATAAATGCGTCACAGGCGTTAAGCGTTGCTGCCGGGCAGGGTACTTTTTCTTTGGGACGGGTACAGTCGCCCACATTGGCAATGATATGTAACCGCTTTTTAGAGAATAAGAACTTTGTTTCGCAAAAGTATTGGCTATTGAAATTACAGGCAGTAAAAGACAATGTTTCTTTTACCGCTTTGTCCGTAGACAAATACGAAGCGCAGCAGACTGCCATCGATACGCTGCAAAAGATTAAAGAAGCAGAAACGGTACTGGTGAAAACAGTAGAGCGTAAAGAAGTAAGCCAAGAACCGCCCTTGCTCTATGACCTTACCACTTTGCAAAAGGAAGCCAATACAAAACTGAATTTCTCCGCAGATAAGACTTTATCCATCGCACAGAAGCTATATGAGGGTAAACTTGTCAGTTATCCCCGAACCGGAAGCCGTTATATCCCGCAGGACGTATTCGAGGAAATCCCCGAACGGCTCGCTAATTTGGAACAGTACACCCGCTTTACCGGATATGCAGCAGGAATGAAAGGCAAAACTTTAAATGTCCGTTCGGTGAACGATGGCAAGGTAACAGACCATCACGCCCTGATAGTAACCGAAAACTTGCCCGACAAGTTGGAAGCGGACGAACAGGCAATCTATGAACTGATAGCCGGAAGAATGTTAGAAGCCTTTTCTGAAAAATATATCAAAGATGTTACCAGCATTGTACTGGAGTGTTCCGTTTCTCTTTTCACAATCAAAGGTTCAATCCTGAAATCCGCCGGATGGCGTGCTGTATTCGGTGAAACGGAGGACGGGGAAGACAATGTAACGCTACCCGCTATGCAGGAAAATGATCGTTTACTACTTTCAGGCATCGAGTTATTGGAGAAGCAGACCAAGCCCAAACCGTTACATACCGAAAGCAGTTTATTATCCGTAATGGAAACCGCAGGTAAGGAACTGGAAAATGCCGACCTGAAAGCCAGCATGAAAGATACGGGTATTGGTACACCTGCAACACGAGCAGCCATTATCGAAACCTTATTTACCCGCCAGTATATCATCCGGGAGAAGAAGAACCTTGTGCCAACAGAGAAAGGGCTTGCCGTTTATAACATCATCCGAAACAAGAAAATCGCTGATGTGGAAATGACGGGTATGTGGGAAAATGCACTTGCCAAGATTGAAACGGGAGAAATGAACCCTGATACGTTCCGCAAAGGAATAGTGGTTTATGCCAATCAAATAACGGCAGAACTTTTGGACGTTCAGCTTTCATTTGCATCATCGGGTGATTGTTCCTGCCCGAAGTGTAAGACCGGACGCATACTTTTCTATCCGAAAGTTGCCAAGTGTTCCAATGTGGATTGTTCGGTTACTATATTCAGGAACAAGAGCGAGAAGCAGCTAACGGACAAGCAGATTACCGAGCTTGTAACAACCGGAAAAACCGGACTAATCAAAGGTTTTAAGAGCAAAAACGGTAAGGTCTTTGATGCTTCACTGGCTTTTGACGAGCAGTTCAATGTTACTTTCGTATTCCCTGAAAAGAAAGGTAAACCCAAGAAATAGAGCGAAAATCACTATATTTGCCACAGAAAGTTTCATTATAGATATACTTATATATAATTGAAATTTTTGTGGTTGAAGCACCCGGAGGGATACCGGGTGCTTTTTATTTTATTACAACATTTGGATAATTCTTTCTAATCAGTTGTGTTATTTCTTCTTTATTTTCCTCGGACATATTTTTTCCTAATATAACTTCAACAAGGCATCCTTTAGGTAATGTTATATTACGTTCGCTTTGCGTTGGAGTATTTGCCCAAAATTTATGTAGTCTATATTCCTTCTCAAAGTCCCATTTCTGTTCTTTAAGAAATATATTTTTTGCATGTTTTTCCGTGAAATTGTCATTTATAAAATCAATTTCAGGCAAAGTTTCAGTATATATAACTTCTCCGCCACCACCAACAACGCTAAATAGCTTATCAGAATCGAATCCAAAACATACTCCTTTATAATTATTTGCATATTTATTCCACATAGCATCATTGTTTGGATCAGCAGTTAAACTACATACACCAAATCTTTCATTAAACTGCTTATTAAAGTCTTCTATTAATAATGCTAATTGTTTGGGATGAGCTAATGGTGAATTTTTACTCCAGTAATCAGCATATTTGCGATGTTCTTGCCTGCTAAATGATGGATTTATTTCACGAGATTTTTCATAAAAAACATTTTTAAGTTCTTCTATTTTAGGAAACACTTCAGGTAAGTTGCAATCCATATTGTCCTCAAAGCTTTTAGGTGAAGCCAAATATATAGCATTATCCTGCAATATTTTTTTATGATTTTCATCTTCCCAATCTCTATATTTATACAAGATATGAGGAGACTCAAAATTGCTTCCGTCAGCCAATGTAATATTATATTTTCCCATACTTCAATGATATTAGATTATTTGCAAATATACAAACAACAAGCTATATACGAAACATTTAGATCGAAAAAACAAAAAACGGCATAGCATTTTATTATCTTACAAACCAAGTGGAATATCTATTACTTAGGATTTCACTGATTAGCATCTTTTTCGCTAATGAAAATATCATCCGTGTTTAAATCATGTTCTTTTATATTGGTAAGTCAAGCGAACCACCTGATTATCCATCACCTTGTTTTGAGTAAGTTCCCATTCAGAACCAAATGTTTTGCCTATGAATCTGATACCATTTCCCAGCATAACAGGAACAATGTACAATGTTATTTCGTCCAACATGGACGCTTCAAGCAGTGAAGTAATGAACTGCCCGCCACCAAGAACCCGAATATCGCTTTCAGAGCTTGCTTTAAGCTCATTAATGGCGCGTAACGGCATATCGGTCAGAAAGGTTACATCATCTTCTCTTGTAACATTGGTGTCGTAGTGTGACACAACAAAAGTCTTTTGGCTTTTGTATGGCCATCCACCCCAACGTTCAAAAATCATATTATAGGTATTCACTCCGGCAAGAAGTACGCCGGGTAGTTCATTGGTTGCCAAAATCTCTTGTTTAACGCTTTCGGGCATCCAGTCTAAATCATTACCTTTCCGGGCAATAAAACCATCGAGAGATACAGCAATACAAGTTTTCAAATGTTTCATAATTGGGTATTTAACAGTTTCTACTAATCAACTGTTCGCCAGTGCATCTAAAAAAAGCGTGAACTCACACTATTCTAAAGTAGAGGCACTGGTATACCTGACAAGCAGAATAGCTAAGCCCACGCCGTATATGCATACAGCATGAACATTACGCCATTCGTCTTGCTTGTTAAAAATTACCAGTTTTCTACTTAAAGACGTTTTGCGAACGTTATGTTATATATAAAGGAGAAGTTCTTTAACCTCTACCGTTATTGTCTAATGAAACTGTTGCAAATATACTTAAAGTCCCGGATATTCCCGAACGAATAAAAGAAAATCCTGCCTTATCTCACGACAAAACAGGACTTATAAGCCATAGAAAAGAAAAAATTAATCGGTTTTCTCACGGATTAGCTTGTGTACATCCGTTGCCCGGTAATAACATCTACCGTCTAACATAAGGAAAGGGAGTATTCCCTTTTTTCGGTAACGGGTCAGCGTTCGGGGGGCTACTTTCAGGAGCAGGCACAAATCCTGATTATCCAGCAATTCTTCACCATCCAAGCAGTTACGCCCTTTTATCACTTTGTCTATCTTCTTATCCTGCATATCGAACCTATCCATGATACGTTCCATCCATGCTATGAAATCTTCTCTGTCTATATACATAAGGTTGCTTGATTAAATTAAACCTACGATGAAATAACTTTGGTTGGATGGGTCTTTAATGATAATATCCTTTTCACGCATGAAACGGATATAGCTTTTCGCCGTTCGTTCCTTGACATCCAAAATTTGCTGTATCTGTTCGCACAGGTCAATGTAGGTGATATGATCCTGTCGGTTAAATACATCACGGGCAACGCCGACCAGTTCCTTTTCTTTTCGCTTCTCTTTTTCCTCACGGGTCTTTTCACCCCGGTAAACGTGCATCCCGGTTACTTTGTCCCACGAAAAGAGCATCAAAGGAACATCTAACGGGCTGCCATCACGAACTTTCAGGGCTTTTACCACCGACATAGCCGGATCTTCGTCTTTCTCTATCGAGAGGATGGCTGCCGCTTTGCGTTGCAGTTCCGAGCCTAAATGCCCCCGGAGCTTCAAACCATTAGGTACAAAATGAAGCACACAAATGATACAGGTCTTATATATTCCTGCCAATCGGTACAGTTCATCAATGATAGCCACGCTTTCCGCTTCATCATTGGCACACCGCACAAGGTCAGCAATACCATCTATTACCACCAACTGAATACCGTCATACTGGTAGTAATACCTATCCATGCTTTGAACAATGGCGTGCAGACGCTCTTTTCGGGACATTCCTGTAAGGCAGAAAGCCTTAAATTCATCCGGTTTCACTACCTGCTTTGCTCGCTTTATCAGGTTGGTTACATTCTTGAATAGTTGTACTTCCGACTGTTCGGTATCATAAAGCAGTACGGCTTTATGTTTGGTATTCTCACTGACGTTGATACCCAGTGTATCAATCTGCACATCTGTCGGACGGATTGAACCCGCTACCAGTGCAGCCACATAATTGCTTTTCCCTGTTCCCTCTCCGCCAGTAATGCAACATAAG
>POVV01001036.1_pt1 | contig 12105 bp, 10 predicted proteins | sample 1560271 | NCBI WGS metagenome assembly POVV01 (sample SAMN08337232, study PRJNA429181) | Bioreactor metagenome, whole genome shotgun sequencing project. | biome: cows' rumen and soil; feature: anaerobic; isolation source: anaerobic chemostat enrichment culture, galacturonate as sole carbon... | reverse complement strand
AGCATAATGAATCCTCCTTATGGTCGCCATACAGTCTTGAAAGCAAGGTATTTCTTTCACATAAGTAATTATCTAAATTTGCAATGTATGCAAAAACATCTTTCGCATTATAACAGCTCTGAAGCCGCCAAACACCCTGGTGGCTTACCGCTTTAGTACCGGCAGCAGGCCCGATGCCAATGATTGTTTGCCGTTCTTCCATAATTTGAATATTATAAATGCAGTCTGTTCCCGGCTTAGCATAACCAACATTCTCAAAATTCCCGGTCATATACTTCTGCCGGTACAAGTAGTAAGGATGCATATCCATACTGGCAGTATATTGAGTCGCAAGCTGCAGCATTGCCTGGGTTGTTTCCTCATTAGGCAATACTTGTTCGTTGATTATACCGGAATTCAGGGATTCTTTCAGGATAGAGCCCCGCTTTAAAGCTAATGTATGTATCGTAATATTTTCAGGATTAAGTGCAACGATTTGCCGCATGGTATCATCCATATCAGCAGCTGTTTCACCGGGAAGACCGGCGATTACGTCCATATTGATAACTGGAATCGCCGCGCGGCGAATTTTCCCGAATATGTCTATTATATCCTGAACACTATGCCGCCGTCCAATCTGTTTTAAAGTTTTATTTTGCATGGTTTGTGGATTTATGCTAACCCTGTTTACCCCGTTATGGCGAAAAACATCAATTTTCTCATCATTAACGCTGTCAGGCCGACCGGCTTCCACTGTCCATTCTTTAGTCTCTGCTCCCCAAAAAGCACACTTGATCAACTGCAGCAGATTATTAAGATCAGTGGCTGTTAAACTTGTAGGAGTTCCACCACCAACATAGATGCTTTCCACTGCCAGGCCATATTTGGCTACCAGTTTAGCAGTACTTTGGATGTCTTTAGTAATTGCCCGTAAAAAAGCATCAAGCTGTTCTCGGCGCTCAGGCAGCACATATGCCGGAAATGAGCAGTACAAACATCTCGATGGACAATAGGGTATACCTATGTAGATACTTATTTTTTTACCATCTGCAAGATGACCTGGTCTGGCAAGCATCGGCCGCTGATGAATGGCAATACCTGTGACCAGTTCAGCCTTTGCCGGTTCTATGCCGTAATCTTCCACCAGTCTGCTAATAATGTTGTGGCAACTTTCGCCCTGGTCCAACAGCCGGTGAGCAATTTTTGTCGGACGTACACCGCGTAATATTCCCCAGGGAGCTGGATTCTTTGCTGTTATCTTACGCATAAGCAACAGCAAAGTAAGGCGTACCAGATGCCTGGCAACGCCTGTCACATCTTCCCCGCCGGCATTTTTACCGCCTGCCGGCGGCACCGGACGAGTCTGGCACGCGCTTTGCGATTGAGAATTACCGTCTGAATCACAGCTGCTTACAGTTACCTTTACAGCTACTTCAGCGCCTGCAGAGCTGACAGCAACTGCTACCAGGAAACTGGAGCCGCCAAGTTTGTTTAGTGCGGCTCCTTCCGGCCAGCCTCCTGCATATGTCACCTTAAATAAGGCCATGATGTCACGCACCGCAGCTAACACGTCAAATTCCGCACCAGTAGCAGCATAAAAGAACTCTTTACTCTTCACGTTTTTCGCGGCACTCCCCGCAGTATCCATAAAACTTTACCTGATGGTCGACAATAGTAAAGTTACTGTTTTTAGAGATTTTATTCTCAAGATCATCCAGAAGATCGTCCTCAAACTCAATAACCTTACCACAATAGAGACAAATAAGATGATGGTGGTGGTGCGGCGTGCTGGTTTCATTCATCTCATACCGGCTGCGTCCATCGCCGAAGTCCATCTTTTGCAGAATATCGAGTTCACTAAGCAGTTCAAGGGTACGGTATACTGTCGCCAAACCGATATCATTGGACTGCTGTCGCACAATATTGTGAACATCTTCAGCACTTAAATGCTTATCACGGTTATCGATAAATACCTGCAAAATAATCTGCCGCTGCGGCGTAAGCTTATACTCGCGCTCTCTAAACATTTGGCGCAAATTAGATAAATCAATCGTCATACATTTTACCTGCCTTTATTAATTCATTTATTGAATAAAGGAATTATGGGTACGTTCCCAGCCAATTGTGGTTTCCGGACCGTGTCCTGGCAGTACCCTGACATCATCGGCGAGTGGCATAAGATTTTCTTTGATACTGTGAATTAGCTGACTGTAAGAGCCACCGGGGAAATCAGTCCGTCCAATTGACCCTGCAAATAAGGTATCTCCCGCTACCAGCAGTGAATCGGTCAAGAGACAGATGCCCCCGGGGGTATGGCCAGGAGTGTGCAGCACCTTTAATTCAATATTCCCAATACTAATCGTGTCATTATGGCTTAGCAATCTGTCAGCACTCTGACAGACCATACCACCGCCGATATATATTGACAGGTTACGCTCGGCGCTTGTCAACATCTCTGCATCTTCATAATGAATTAAGACTTTTGCACCGGTAGCCTGTTTAACGGCATCATTGGCAGCAATATGATCCGCATGTCCGTGAGTATTAATAATATATTCCACTTTAAGCCCTGCCTTATTAATCTCGGCAATAATTGCTTCGGCGCTGCCACCAGGATCAATCACCGCGGCTTTTGAGGTTTGTTCACAATAGAGGATATAACAATTTGTTCCTAAATGCCCTACTCCCATCTGAATCACTTTCACTTAAATCACGCTCCTATATATAACCTGCTAACTATTTTTGCAGGCGGGTAGGATGTTGGCAAAAGCACACACCAAACCGCCAGTGACAAAGCCGTTGTTAATGCACCACCCGCCTGCGACTGCAAAATTCTTTGCTGCGAAATATATGCTTAAAACAGCCGTTTGCTGTCTAACAGCATGGTTACCGGCCCATGGTTAGTCAAGCGGACAATCATCTCAGCCTGAAACTTGCCACAAGCTACCGGAACCCCCATATCCCGGCATAGAGTTACGAAGTATTCGTAAAGGGATATAGCTTCCCCAGGCGGCGCAGCGGTATCAAAGCTCGGCCGGCGTCCCTTGCGGCAATCACCATACAGGGTAAATTGAGAAACTACCAATAGTTCTCCCTTTATATCCTTAAGGGATAAATTCATTTTTCCCGCTTCATCAGGAAAAATTCGTAAATTTACAATTTTTTCCGCAAGGTAGTTAGCATCCAGCTCGGTATCTTCCTGCCCTACCCCCAGAAAAACAGTCAGGCCTGTGCCGTTAGCGGCAATCTCCTGATCATCGACTGTTACACTGGCATTATCGGTCAATTGAACAACAGCCCTCATCAGACTCCTCCTACAGTTGGGTCATACGATGCACACTATATACATCCTGAACTCGTCGTATTTTAGTCATGATATGTTCCAGCTGGCTCAGATTGCCGATATCAATATCCATATTAATAACCGCAGTTTTATTTTTTTGCACGCGAGCATTAAGGGAAGACACATTTATTTTGGAATCTGAGGCAATCATCATAATATCTGACAGCAAATTAGGACGATCGGTACCGGTAATTTCAATCGAAACTTTGTATAATGTATCACCGGTAATATCCCAGCTGACCTCAATCATGCGCTCATATTCTTCCGGATTGTTGTGGATATTGGGGCAATCGGCACGATGCACCGATACACCCCGTCCTCTGGTAATATAGCCTACAATCAAATCACCCGGAAGCGGATTGCAACACCGCGCCAACCTGACCATCAGCCCTGACTCGCCTTTGACCAAAATACCATGACCGGATTTATTTTTCTGCCGTTTGGGTTTGAGACCGGCCAGCATAGCCGAAACATCAGGAGGGGTGGTGCTTTTTAATTCTTTTTTATAGGCCTCAATCAGTTTGGTCATAACCCCATGCAAAGTAACTCCGCCATAACCCAAGCCTTCAAATAAATCTTCTTCACTGGAAATATTTAATTTTTTTGCCGCTTCACTCAAACGGTCACCCTTTATCAGATCGCGCCATTCGTAGCCAAGCTTCTTGGTCTCCCGTTCAATCATTTCCCGGCCTTTGGCAATGTTTTCTTCCCGTTTTTCTTTTTTAAACCATTGCCTGATTTTATTGCGGGTTTCTGATGCACCAACTACGTTCAGCCAATCCCGGCTGGGACCATTAGTTTGCTTGGCGGTAATAATCTCTACAATATCACCATTGGTGAGCTTATATTCCAGCGGTACGATTTTACCGTTGATTTTAGCGCCGACACACCGGTGGCCTACATCGGTATGAATACGATAAGCAAAATCAATGGGTACTGAACCGGCAGGCAAATCAACGACATCGCCCTTGGGAGTAAATACAAATACCTCGTCGGCAAAAACATCCAATTTCACCGTTTCAATAAATTCACGCGGATCTCTTAAATCACGGTGCCATTCCAAAAGCTGCCTTAACCAGGCTAGTTTTTGATCAGAATCCTTAGCTGCTGCCTTACCGCCTTCTTTATAACGCCAATGGGCAGCAATACCATATTCGGAAATACGGTGCATCTCCAGGGTACGAATCTGGATTTCCAGAGGTTGTCCGGATTGACCGATAACTGTCGTGTGCAGCGACTGATAGCCATTGGACTTAGGCATAGCAATATAGTCTTTAAATCTGCCAGGCAGAGGCTTCCATAATGTATGGACAATGCCCAAGGCTCCATAACAGTCTTTTACCGTATCAACAACAATACGAATAGCCGATAAGTCATAAATTTCACTGACATCCTGCTTATGGCTTTTTTTCATTTTTTTATAAATACTGTAAAAATGTTTGGGCCTGCCTTGGATTTCGGCTTTAATGCCAACACCGTCAAGCCGTTCGTTCATCAGCGCAATGGCGTCTGTGATAATCTCTTCCCGTTCTTTGCGCTTTTGTTTTACCTGTTCAACAAGCCTGTAATACTTTTCCGGCTCCAGAAATCTAAAGGCCAAATCTTCCAGTTCCCACTTAACATTAGAAATCCCCAGCCGGTGGGCGAGAGGCGCAAAAATCTCCAGCGTTTCACGCGATATTTCCTGCTGCTTATACGGCGCCATATATTTAAGGGTTCGCATATTATGCATTCTGTCGGCAAGTTTTATCAAAACCACCCGGATATCTTTGGCCATCGCCAGGAACATCTTGCGATAGTTCTCCATTTGATGTTCTTCTTTGGATTTATACTCAATACGGCTTAATTTAGTAACCCCATCGACCAGCATGGCGATTTCTTTACCAAACTCTTTTTCCAGCAGTTCAAGCGTAATATCCGTATCTTCCACCACATCATGCAGCAAACTGGCACTGATGGTTATGGCATCAATCTGCAAATCGGCCAGGATATTGGCAACTCCCAATGGGTGACATATGTATTCGTCTCCAGATACCCTAAGCTGCCCTTCATGTGCATCATGAGCCATTTGATAGGCTTTTTCAACCAGCGGCAACGGCGCATCAGGCTGGTAAACTTTGATCTTGGCAAGTATATTTTCAAGCGTAGGCTTTATAGTCCTTTTTCCTTGTGCATCGTTACCCATGTCTCACCTCTTACTGCTGCTACAGACAACCGGATTTATTACTGTTAATACTGAATCAGTGAACCAATATCATAACCGGTCAACACTTGACGGCCATTTAAGAAAGATAATTCGACCAGAAAAGCCAGACCTACAATCGTACCACCTAATTGTTCTACCATTTTAATGGTTGCCAGAGTAGTACCGCCTGTTGCCAGCAAATCGTCAACAATTAGTACCCGGCTCCCTGGTACAATAGCATCTTTATGAATTTCCAAAGAACCTTTACCATACTCTAAAGAATACTCATAGCTTACGATTTCTGCCGGCAGTTTGCCTGGTTTACGAACAGGCACAAAACCGGCTCCCAAGACATACGCGACAGGAGCACCAACCGCAAATCCTCTTGCCTCAGGACCGATAACAATGTCAATCGGTTGCTGTTTATAAGGTTCTGCCAGTCTATCGATGGCTAAGCGGAAGGCTTTTCCGTCTTTGAGCAAAGTGGTAATATCTTTAAATTGAATTCCCGGTTGAGGAAAATCGGGTATATTGCGAATTTTTTCCTGTAGATCCATTATGGATGAACCCCCTCAAACTAAATATGCTGATTCAAGAACTCTTCACGCAGTCTTATGCTTTCCCTGAATGTAGGTGAATCTGTCAGTTCAAGCTTGGTCGTCGGTGCAGGTTGAAGGTGAATCCTAAACACATCCTGCTCAACGAACTCCCGGGTTAGTAATTTTAGCTCCCCCAAAATGGCTAGCGATAAGTCAATAACCCGTTCAGATAAAGTTTCTTTATAGTTGCTGAAAATATTATCCGAAATATTCTGAAGGGACAAATCATGCAAACCAGACCTATTGTATCGTTTTAACGTCAAATATACCTGACTTACACAATCGCGGTCAGGCGCAATTGCATTTAGTTTTGCCTGTGTCTGCCGATCAAGCGATTGGCGAACATCCCGCGCTGTAAGCTGCAATTTTTTGTGACCTTGCCATTCATTATACTTAGGGACAAATACCATATCTATGGTTTCATTACAAGTAAGATTATCTGATAATTCCCCCATATTCCAGGCAATGACATCATTAACTGACGTATGCTCCAAGGTAAGTTTCAAATGCCGGCTTTGTTGTCCGACAAGCCGCTTTTCCCTCAGCTTAACATTCCGGCAGGCAAAGAGCGGACTCGGATTGGCAAAGCCATATGGTTCAAGGCAGGCTAATTGCTCGATAAAGGCAGCATTGACTTCTTCCAGCGCCAGAACCGAATCAATAGTAAGAATCGGTACATAATCTGCTGCTGACAATGTTTCTGTCGCAATAGCCTGTAACCGTTCCCTGAGCAGCGGGATATTTTCAGCCGGAATTGTCAGCCCGGCAGCCTGGTGATGACCGCCAAACTGAGTTAGTATATCAGAACAGCGCGACAAAGCTGTATAAATATCAAACGCCGGGATACTGCGGCAGGAGCCTTTGCCATACCCCTCCTGGATACTAATCATAATTACCGGCTTATAATATTTTTCTACCAAACGCGAAGCTACAATGCCAATAACTCCGGAATGCCAATCTTCACCAGCCAGCACTAACACCTTGGCCGTACTTAACTCTATGGTTTCAAGCTGTTCTTCAGCCTTAGCCAGTATTAATTTTTCGATGGTTTGGCGGGCGGAGTTTTCTTCGTCTAACAGGTTTGCCAGTTCGCGCGCATACTCGGAGTCATTGGTAAGCAGCAGTTTTACCCCGGCGGCGGCCTGACTGACACGCCCTACGGCATTAAGCCGTGGGGCAATGACAAACCCCACACTGCCACTATCAATACCTTTGCCTGTCAGGCCACACACTTCCACCAACGCCTTTATCCCCGGGTTATCGGTAGTAAGCAGCCGGTTTAGTCCCAGCTTGACCAATATCCGGTTTTCTCCGGTAAGCGGGACAATATCGGCAATTGTGCCAATGGCCACAATCTCTATATAATCGAAAAAATTATTACCAGTTCCATGATAATGCTGCCATAAAGCTTGACACAGCTTGAAGGCAACACCAACTCCGGCTAAATTTTTTTCCGGATAGGCGCAACCAGGCTGTTTAGGATTGATAATGGCTAACGCCGGCGGCAGCTGCGGCGGCGGCTGGTGATGGTCGGTTACGATTATATCCAGCTGCCCTTGTACAGCCTCAATTTCTTTTATGGCACTGATGCCGCAGTCAACGGTAATCACCAAGGTGGTTCCTGTCTGTTTCAGATTGTTTAACGCGGCGATATTAAGGCCATAGCCTTCGCTTTGCCTGTCTGGAATGTAAAATTCAACATTAGCCTCCAACCGGCTTAAGGTTTTGTATAAAATTGCACAGGCAGTAATCCCATCTACATCATAGTCGCCATAGACCGTAATTTTCTCCCCGGCTGCCAGTGCATGAGCAATTCTCAGGGCAGCAGTTCCCATATCTTTGAGTAAATATGGGTCCGCAATATGTTCCATGCCGGCATATAAAAATTCAACAGCCTTCTGCTCGTCTGTAATGCCACGATTTATCAGCGCCTGGGCAATATGCCTGGATATATTAAGTTTCCGGCTGAGTTCACTTGCCAGTTCACGCTTAACTGGAAATAACCTCCATGCCTTTTGCAGCCTAGCCATATAAAGTTTGCAGACCTCCGTAATGCTATATTAGATAATTGTAGTATACAGTGTAACATTTTGCAACTTTGCCTGTTCTTAGCAATTATTGCTGATTTTGCGGCTGGATCTCCTGAGGAGTTTCCTGCTGGATTTCCTGCTTAGCTTTTAGTTCATGATTTTCCGCTTCTAATTGCCGCTGTGTTTCGTTTAACTTAGTGATGGTGCGTCTAAGCTTGAACTGTACCAGCAATGAAAGTGACAGAATAGTCATCGCACCAAAGGTAGCTGCTCCCAAAATAATGATAACCAGCGAGGTTTGAAAACTCCACATTAAAAAGCTTACAGTCACCGGCAGCGAATTTTGCACAGCAAAAACGGCAACCAATAAGGCGAACACAAAAGCAAATAATAAATTCATCATATTTTATCACCATCCACAAATATATCTTAACGGTAGTATTCTCGCAAAAACTTGAATATTCCTTTTAAAATTAGCGATTTCGGCAAATAAAAGCAAAAACAGGCAACCGCCTGTTGAGTCCTTTGGGATGTGAGTTATAAAGAAAACATGGCCCTGCGCCAAACCTTTGGCGACGACAGAAGCCGATGTTTATCCTGCTCTTAAGAAAGTTATACTTTCTGTTAGGGTAAAAATAAATACATATGGATAAGCACAATCATGATAAGCCCACAAGCAAATCTAAGGCATGCCACTCCGGCTAACCGCAAAAGTACACTGGTAACCGTATCACCCCGGGGCAGCAATGTTTTACCGGCAACTAATTCCCACACAGCAAGTCCGAGAAGCGGTCCAAGCAAGGCATTAGTGGCCAGCATACCCGCCAAATGAGTTGCCGTACAATTAACACTAAACACAGGTGATACAGAATAACTTCGTGTCAAATATAGCCTGAGTACTCTGCCTCCCACCTCGGCCGTAATTGAAATTAATACCAATAAGGCAACCAGCCAGGGAGCAGCACTCACATACCCGGTAACGGCACCGTAAAAAGCAGCCCCGAGTAATATAAGCAGCGTTCCCGGCAGTTTTAGGGTTACTGTACAAAAAAGACCTGTCACCATTATAAATGTTACGAAAAATTTGACCACCAAAAGTTACTTACCTCGTTTCACACCGCTCTGCCTATTGGTACTATTAGTGTAACTTGTTAGCCTCCTGTTTATGTAGAAAGTACGCTATGCAGCCAATAAAAACCGTCATAATCACCCCGGTAACACTCATGAGCATAAGAATGGTTTCCAGTTTAGCATAACTGCCGGCCCATACAAATACAGCAGATAAGCCGAGAGCTGGCCAAAAGTTAAAATTGGTAATCACACTAAGCTGTTTAGCATTAACTAACATGGCCGGAACCATTGTATTGATCAAAATGCAAAATAAGATACTGTCAAACCCGAGTGCGAGCCAATTACCAAACGTCCTGTCGGCAACTGTCGACAATGGCAGTAAACCCGGAGCACCGCTTGTCAGTGCCAGATGAGCCAGCACCAGGGTAAAAAAGCCCTCAAAAAATTTTGCCAATATCGCCAAATACACGCCTGTATAATTTTTTGCCGCAAAATAGGTTCCCGTTTCCACTACCAGGGCTGAACGCATGCCTCCGGCATTATAGCCAATGAGCGCCAATACTAAAGGCCAGCTGATATTCTCGAACGAAATCAGGCTTTCAAAGGATACTATCGGAATAGTATCCTGCAGCATAACTACCATCATCCCGATTGCCGGAATAAATAGCAGTGCCAAATAATTAGAAAGCTGAAGTATTTCCCGGCCATAACCGGCTGCCAGCAAAGAACACGCCACTATACAGAGCGGGACTGCCATTGTATAGGGGATCCCCGTAAACTGCTGCAACAATTGTCCGGCAAAATAACCACCGGTTAATGTGCTGGCCGGTAACGATACCGCCAGTACGGAAAGTGCCAGCAGCCATTTGCCGCGCACCCCAAATAACCGCTTAACCACAGCTGGCAACTCACGCCCGCTTCTTGCGCCAATCCAGGCAGAAACACCTGCCACTATGGAGCCAAATATCATATAAGCCAGAAATACGGTAGCATAAATACCATTGCCTAATAACGAAGCCATGGCCGGAACAACAGCTACATTATCACCGGCAATATGAACAATGGCCAGCGACAATGCCGGTAGTATCACGCCCATACGTATCGCCCCCTGCCTGCTAATAGGATATTACCCCGGGGCGTTAATGGTGCAAAAAAGCCTGAGGTAATTTATTTTCCTCAGGCTTTTTGATTTCATCATATAAATTAAATGTTTTACTTGGCGCCTTTTGCTTTCACTTCAACACGCCGCTTTTCATCATATTCTTTCCAGTCAACCCACAGCTGGCTGGAAGTAAATATCGAGGAATAGGCACCGACAGCAATACCGATTAGCAGCGCCAGCGAGAAATTTTTCGTTGTTTCGCCGCCAAACCAATAGAGGGACCCGGCAGCAAACAGCACTGTCAGCACAGTATAGATTGAGCGGGTCATAGTCTGCCATACACTGCGGTTAACCAGTTCTTCAATGTCATCATTTTTCTTGTAGTTTCGCAGATTTTCTCTAATTCTATCAAAAATAACAATGGTGTCATTAATGGAATAACCGACAACTGTTAACAGGGCAGCGACAAAGGCAGCATCGATCTCTTTTTGCAAAAGCGAAAAGGCACCGATGGTAATGATTACGTCATGAACTAATCCCAAAATCCCGCAAACCGCAAATTTGAATTCAAAGCGGTATGTGATGTACACAATCATGAGCACCCAGGAGATTACCAAAGCAAAAACAGCTTGCCGGGTCAGTTCAGAACCGACAACGGCGCCAACCTTTTCCACCCGCAGAACTTCAAAAGCCCCTAGCTTGGTTTCGAAACCTTTCAGCACGGCACGGCGTTCATCCTCGTTTAATACATGGGAGCGGATAAATACATTAGGGGAAACAGACTCTTGCCCTGTCAAGGCTAACTGAATTGTACTATTCTCCAATTGATAGTCTTTAAGCACATCCCGCACCTCGGCTACGGTAACAGGCCGGGAAAATTTTAGATCCAACAATGTGCCGCCGGTAAAATCAATGCCTAAATTGAAGCCTTGGATTGCTATTGACAGCAGGCCGGGAAGGAGAAGGCATACCGAGAGTAAATACCACCACTTACGTCGTTTAACAATATCAAATTTCATCGCTTTCTCCCCCCTAAGCCCCGAAAAACTTGCCATTTTTAATGATATTGGCGTTTATAAGAATTTTTAACATAAACCGGGTGGCTGTAATGGCGGTAAACATACTCAAAACAATCCCCAGGCCCAAGGTAACAGCAAAACCTTTAATCGGCCCTGTTCCCAGGAAAAAGAGTACTGCTGCGACAATCAGGGTGGTGATATTTGAGTCCAAAATAGTAGAAAATGCGCGGGTAAAACCCGCATCGATGGCGGCCCTCAGGGTTTTACCATTACGGTATTCTTCCTTAAAGCGCTCAAAGATAAGCACATTGGCATCAACAGCCATACCCATTGACAAAATAATACCGGCGATACCCGGCAGGGTTAATGTGGCATTAAGCATTTTCAGGCTAGCTAACAGCAACATTACATACAAAACCAGGGCTACGTTGGCAACAAAACCAGAAACCCGGTAGAAAAGCAGCATAAAAATAACAATGGCAGCAATGCCAATTACAAAAGCTTCCACACTCTTGGCTTTGGAATCTTCGCCTAAAGTCGGACCGACAGTCCTTGTTTCTAATACATCAACTTTAACCGGAAGTGCACCTGAGCGCAGCAGGATTGCCAGGCGTTCCGCCTCTTCCATGGAACGATTGCCGGTGATGACTGCCTTGCCGTTAGGAATGGCTTCCTGCACAACAGGATTGGTCAATATTTGTTTATCCAATAAGATGGCAATATGCTTGCCTACGCTTCTTGCCGTCAGGTCTGCAAATTTCCTGGTACCTTCATCGG
>POVV01001035.1_pt1 | contig 12150 bp, 12 predicted proteins | sample 1560271 | NCBI WGS metagenome assembly POVV01 (sample SAMN08337232, study PRJNA429181) | Bioreactor metagenome, whole genome shotgun sequencing project. | biome: cows' rumen and soil; feature: anaerobic; isolation source: anaerobic chemostat enrichment culture, galacturonate as sole carbon... | reverse complement strand
TCAGCTTCGCATTCTTCCTGTTGGGGCTGGGATTCTCAGCTCTTGGAAGCTTTTTTAAATCAAACCAGCTTCTTTTTGCAAGAGTGGGAGGTATCCTGGTAGTTTTATTCGGTTTATACCAGCTGGGTGTTTTTGGGACTTCTTCTGTATTGGGAAGGGAACGCAGACTGCCATTTTCCCTTAATACCCTGGCCATGTCTCCCTTAACTGCGTTAATCATGGGCTTCACCTTCAGCTTTGCCTGGACGCCCTGTGTGGGACCGGCTCTTGCCAGTGTCCTGCTTATGGCCGCCTCAGCCTCCACAAAGGCAATGGGGTTTGTCCTGATCGGAGTATATACACTGGGGTTTGTTCTGCCGTTTCTTGCGGTGGGATTCTTTACCACCACAGTGCTTGAATTTTTCAAAGCTCACGGCAATATTGCAAAGAATGGGGTAAAGGTCGGAGGAGTTCTCATGGTATTTATGGGAATTTTAATGTTCACCGGAAAGATGAATGCGGTGACCGGATACCTTTCAACCATTCCGTCCCCTGCCGTCACAGAATCAAGAGAGACGCCGCAGCCGGAAACGACTGCAGAACCATCGAAAGAAAAACCTGCAACAGAAGAAGAATCTGTTACGAAAGAAGAATCTGCATCGGAACCGGGGAATACCGGTGAGTCAGAGGAAGCGAATCAGCCTCTTCCGGCAGTTGATTTCACTTTAACCGATCAATACGGCAATACCCATTCTCTTTCTGATTATAAAGGAAAGACGATCTTTTTAAACTTCTGGGCGACCTGGTGTCCCCCATGCAGGGCGGAGATGCCGGACATCCAGAAAATATTCGAAACCGCCGATACAGAAGGGGATAATGCACTGATCATTCTGGGAGTTGCAGCTCCTAATTATGGAAGTGAAAAAGACGAAGAAGGAATTAAACAATTCCTGAAAGAAAACGGATACACCTATCCGGTTCTCATGGACACGAATGCGGAGCTGTTTGAAGCTTATGGAGTATTCTCTTATCCGACTACATTTATGATTGATAAAGATGGTAATGTATTTGGTTATGCAAGCGGCCAGCTTTCGGAAGATACGATGCGCAGCATTATAGAACAGACCATGAAAGGGCAGCGGAAATAATCCGCCGCTATCGTTAATAATAAACAGAGCAATTATGGCATTCCAAAGGGAAAAAGGATCTTTGGAATGCCATTTTTATTGGTTGGAATTACTGGAGTTCTTTTTCTCATGAGCCTTGCGCAAACGGTCCCGGTTGTAAATGAGATGAAGAGTCATGGCATCCTGTGCGGCAATGGCATCGTTTTTTTGTATGGCATTTACTATTGCCATATGTGTTCTTATGGTTTCTTCTTTTAACTCGGAATGGGTTATGTCTATAAGCATATCAATGGCATGCATAATAAGAGGCTCAAGCTGTGGTACGATGACATTTCCGCTGATCTCTGCAATCTTGGCATGGAAAATGGCATCTGCTTCTGAGTGGGATTTTCCTAAGTCGTAACATTCCGCCACCCGTTCCGCCAGGTGGAGAAGCTCCCCGGCCTGATCAGGAGTAGCCTTAGAGGCGGCCATAGCGGCGACCCTTGGCTCGATCATCATACGGAATTCTAAAAGATCAGTCACCAGTTTTTCCTTATTTTCTATAAAGGTGAATCCAAGTGGATCATCAGCAACACCTGTATTGTGGCAGACGTAGATTCCGGACCCCTGCTGAACTGTCAGGATATTGCGTGAAGCAAGAGCCCGTATGGCCTCACGCAGAGTGCTCCGTCCAACTCCCATAAGAGAGGAAAGCGTGGTTTCGTTGGGGAGCTGTGCACCTTCTTTTAATTTATGATCAATGATGTATTTGATGATTCCTTCCGCTGTTGTATCGGCAAGAGATTTATGTGATGGTGTCATGGTAAATTCCTTTCAGGTAAAGAATAGTCTCATCTGATTATAAATGCAATTTCTGATTCCTTCAAGTGCAAATGAATCAGATGTGTCTTGAGTATATGAAGTATTTGTCTGATGAATACATAAAAGAAATAGATACTATATGATAGTATGTATGAAAATATTAGGAAAATACATGAATTAATGAAATGAATGATGAAGAATAGTTGACAATCATATGATGAATTATTATAATCAAGATATAATTACAAAGATACAAAATAAAAAGTTCAAGATAAATAGGAAAGGGACATTATTATGGTTAGTCAGGAAATTCGGAAATTAGCTCCGGAAATGGACCCGCTTCGGATGGGTATGGGCTGGAAGGTAGAGGATCTTTCTAAAATGCAGATCATGGTGGAGAGCACCTTTGGAGACAGCCATCCGGGAAGTGCTCATCTGATGGAACTGGTAAATAAGACAGTGGATGGGGTAAGGGATCAGGGAGGAAAGGCAGCCAGATATTTTACAACGGATATCTGTGATGGTATGGCCCAGGGACACGACGGCATTAATTATTCCCTGGTCTCCCGTGACACGATCTGCAATATGATTGAAATTCATGCTGGTGCAACTCCATTTGACGGCGGAGTATATATATCAAGCTGTGATAAGGGGGTGCCTGCTCATCTTATGGCAATCGGCCGGGTGAATATGCCTTCCATTCTGGTGACCGGCGGTGTTATGGATGCCGGCCCGGATCTTCTTACCCTGGAACAGATTGGAAAGTACAGCGCCATGTGCCAGAGAGGGGAACTGGAACCGGAAAAGCTGGAATTTTATAAGCAGCATGCCTGTCCATCCTGCGGAGCTTGTTCTTTTATGGGAACGGCATCAACCATGCAGGTCATGGGCGAGGCCCTTGGCCTTATGCTCCCGGGATCCTCACTTATGCCGGCAACCTGCCCTGATTTAAAGGATATAGCTGAAAGAGCCGGACATCAGATCATAGAGCTTGCGAAAAAGGGAATAAAACCAAGAGATATCGTTACCATGGAATCCTTTGAAAATGCGATTATGGTACATGCAGCCATATCCGGTTCAACCAATTCCCTGATCCATCTGCCTGCTATTGCCCATGAATTTGGACTGGAAATAGATTCTGAGATGTTTGACCGGCTGCACAGGGGTGCCCATTATCTTCTTGATATCCGGCCCGCTGGAAAATGGCCGGCCCAGTATTTCTACTATGCAGGCGGAGTGCCCAGGGTCATGGAAGAAATCAAATCCGTGCTTCACCTGGATGTTATGACTGTGACAGGAAAGACTCTGGGTGAAAATCTCGAAATACTGAAACAAAATGGCTTTTATGATAAATGCGATGAATATTGTGCAAGCGTTGGGGTGAAAAAAGAAGAAATAATCCGCCCGTTTCATGATGCCATCGGAACCGATGGGGCAATTGCCATTTTAAAAGGAAATCTGGCACCGGAGGGTGCTGTTATTAAGCATACTGCATGTCCAAAGGAAATGTTTCATGCGGTGTTAAATGCACGTCCCTTTGACAGTGAGGAAGAGGCAATTGAAGCGGTCCTGAAACACCATGTAAAACCTGGAGATGCTGTATTCATCCGGTATGAAGGTCCAAAGGGAAGTGGAATGCCGGAAATGTTCTACACCTCTGAGGCGATCTCATCGGATAAAGAACTTGGAAGCACCATTGCCCTGATCACAGACGGGCGTTTTTCCGGAGCTTCCACTGGTCCTTCCATCGGGCATGTTTCTCCGGAAGCAGCGGATGGCGGTCCCATTGCGCTGGTGGAGGAAGGGGATATGATCCAAATTGATATTCCTAACCGGATTCTTGCAATTGTAGGCGTAAAGGGCCAGCGAAAGACAGAAGATGAGATGGAAAAGATTCTTAAGGAACGGCGGAACCAATGGCAGCCAAGAATTTCAAAGTACCAGTCGGGAGTATTGAAAATATTCAGTGAGCGTGCAGTATCGCCAATGAAGGGCGGATATATGGAGTAATGAAATGAAAAGAAAATGGGTATGGCAGGGGAGCTGCCATGCCTTTTTCTATTTCTTAGGATATAGTTTGAGATTAACTTATGGTGGGGGGCGGTATATGGTACAAACCTGCCTGAATAGGATTTCTCAGGAGGTGGCTGTTATGGATTTATCAGATCGGGTAACTTATGAGGAAAAAAACATGACCATAAAGGTGGAGCGGGTTTTTATTGGTGAAAAAACAGCTAAGGAGCGGGTTTTGGAATTATTGAAAAAACGCCGGGATGCCGGGGAGTTTCGGACTTGATCAAAGCCAGTCATAAACGCACCGGAGCCTGGCTCCGGATGCTTTGTACTTCTGCAAGGGAAAGCGGTTTTGAAAATTGCTGGAAGTATGTGTGTGTTAAAACAGGGCTTAATCAATCCATTAATGGAAGAGGAGGACTGGAAAGTCCTGCTTTTTTAAACCCGATTGTCAGGTTTACAGGTGAAAAGGAGTAAAAAATAAAAATTAAATGGTGCAAAATAGGAGGACACGCGGATAGATTTCGGATATATTAGTAATAGAAAAGGAGGCAAATCTTATGAAACATACAGCATATATTAAAACTGCCCTGGGTCCGATTGAAATATCTGAAGTGGATGGTTTTATTACTGAGTTGCTTTTTGTAAAAGATACCCTTAAAATTTCCGGTGAACAGAAGACCCCTTTGCTGGAGAAAGCAGAAAAGCAGATAAAGGAATATTTAGACGGGACAAGCAGGGAGTTTGATTTGCCGCTTGCTGCAAAAGGGACGGAGTTTCAAAAGACCGTATGGGATGCCCTGCACAAAATTCCGTATGGAGAAACGCGAAGCTATAAGCAGGTTGCAGAAATGATCGGAAGGCCGGACGCATCCCGGGCAGTTGGTATGGCAAATGGAAAAAATCCCATACTGATCCTGACGCCGTGTCACCGTGTAGTGGGCTCAAATGGTAAATTGACAGGCTATGCGGCAGGCCTGGATATCAAGGAACAACTACTGGAATTGGAACTGACATATGAAGGCCGTTGAGACGAAGTTCTTTGATTATGGCAGTAAGGAGGTAGAGTGCCTCTCCAATTCAGACCCGGTGTTAGGTGATGCGATGGCACGGTTCGGAAGGGTGGAGAGGGAGGTGATTCCCGAGCCCTTTGCTGCTCTGGTCAATGCGATTATTGGCCAGCTCATATCTGTAAGTTCTGCCAAAACCGTATGGTGCCGAATGCAGGAAAGTCTGGGAGATATTACCCCGGAAAACTTATCAGCCGTTTCAGCGGATGATATTCAGCGCTGCGGCATGATCATGAAAAAGGCAGTTACCATATCTGAGCTGTCAAAGGACATTTTACAGGGCAAGGTTTGTCTGGATGATCTGCGGCAACTGCCGGATCAGGAGGTTATCCGGTACTTAACGACGATAAAGGGGGTTGGGCTTTGGACGGCTGAGATGCTTCTCATTAACTGCCTGGAGCGTCCCGATGTGGTTAGCTGGGGTGATATCGCCATTCGTAGGGGAATGGAAAAACTGTATGGCTTTCCTAAGCTGACAAAGGATCAATTCGAAGTGTGCAAGAGCCGGTATTCACCCTATGGCTCGGTAGCTTCCATTTATTTGTGGAAGATATCCTTTTTATGATACAGGATACTATGGTAATAAAATGAAATATATCCATGGTACGTTAAAAAAGAAAGGAGGTGTATTGCCATGCTGACTGAGGAGGAAAAATGGAAGGCAGCACTGGAATGTGATGCATCTTATGACGGCAGATTTTATTACGGAGTAAAAACAACAGGAATTTTCTGCCGTCCTTCCTGTAAATCAAAGAGTCCTAAACGTGAAAACGTTGAATTCTTTGATACGGCAGAGCAGGCACGTGAAAGCGGGCTTCGCCCCTGTAAGCGCTGCCGGCCTGATTTGCTGGAATTTCACCCGCAGAGAGAGAATGCGGAAAAAATTAAAATAGTTTATGACCTTTATTATTCTGAAAATGATCGCTTAAGGGAGGAATTGAAAAATCTTGGGCTCAGCAGAAACAGAATCCTCCAGCTGTTTCAGAATCAATATGAAAAGACCCCGACGGAGTATTTAAATGGCTTACGTATATCCAGTGCCAAAAAGCTTCTGTCCAATACCCCTGATAATATTCTGCAGATCGCTTTACAAAGCGGCTTTGGGAGTCTTTCATCTTTTTACACACAGTTTAAGCGTGTAACAGGTATTTCTCCCAATGAATACCGGGAGAGCCTCACCGGAAAGAATGCTGATACGAATAAAGGCACACGGTAGGAAGCAGCTCCGATAGTATATGGTACAAACCTGCTGGAATAAGATTTTCCAGGAGGTGTAAGAGATGGATCGATTAACTCAGGCAGCCTATGAGAAAAAGAACGTCTTTACAAAGGCGTCAGTCTGTTACAAGGCGGCGCTTTATATGCGCCTGTCAAAAGACGACGATGGTACAGGGGAAAGCTCCAGCATCGGCACTCAGCGGAAAATGCTTCGTTCCTATGCGATAGAAAATGACTTTGAAATTTACGGGGAATATGTGGATGACGGCTACAGCGGAACCAATTTTGACCGCCCGGCCTGGAGCCGGCTGCTGAAAGATATAGATGCAAGGAAGGTAAACCTGGTAATTACCAAAGATTTATCCCGCCTTGGAAGGGATTATATCATGACAGGGCAGCTTACTGAAATTTATTTTCCCTCCAAAGGGATCCGATACATAGCGGTCAATGACGGTTATGATTCCGATAGTCCGTGGAGTGACATCGCACCGTTTAAGAACATTGTAAATGAGATGTATGCCAGAGATACTTCAAAAAAGATCCGCAGTGCATTTCAGACCAAAATAAATGAGGGGGCATTTATCGGGAATTTTGCTCCCTACGGCTACCAGAAGGATCCGCAAAATAAAAACCACCTTCTTGTTGATCCCGTAGCAGCTTCCATTGTCCGGGAGATATTTGAATGGGCGGAGCAGGGGGCGGCACCATCCCAAATTGCTGTGAGTTTAAATGAGAGACAGGTGCTGACACCGGCCATGTACCGCTGCGCCGGGCGGCCTTATTTGAACCTGGATGATTACTCTAGGAGAAAGGAATGGACATCAGGCACGGTATGCAAGCTGTTAAGCAATCCCGTATATTTAGGCCACATAGTTCAGGGAAAGACTGTAAAGGTTTCCTTTAAAAGCAGTTTGACCCTTCGGAAGCCCAGGAACGAGTGGGTGGTTGTTGAGGATAAGCATGAACCACTCATTTCAGGGGAGACCTTTGAACGGGTAAGAAGACGGAGCGTTTCCCGCAAAAGCACAGCGGCAACCGATTTTACCAATATTTTTTCCGGACTTGCCAAGTGTGGGGACTGTGGAAGAAATATGTCGTCCACAGGAGCCGGTGGAAGAACAGGATCCCGCAAGCTGGTATGCGGAGGGTATAAGCTTTACGGAAAGAAAGAGTGTACGAATCACTTTATGGATTACGAACTTCTTTATCATGTGGTGCTTCAGGAAATGCGCAGCCTGCTATCATTTACGGAAAACGAAAAGGAAGAAATTGAAAAAGCCCTTCGGGAGCCTGTTTGCCCTGGAGAAATGCAGGGGGAAGAAAAGGCAGTGTTTTCACTGAAAAGAAGGGAAATAGAGCTTGGCTGCATAATCGAAAAGCTCTATGAAGACCGGGTAAACGGAAGAATCGGTGAGGATCGGTTTTATAAAATGCTGGATTCCTGTGAAAAGGAAGAAAGAAAGATTGCAGAAAGCCTGGCATTGATGGAAAAATCATGTTCTTTGGCTCAGGAAAGAGAGCCTGCTTTTGAAGGCCTGTTATCCAGCCTGTTAGATGATATAAGCCGGGGAAAAGGTCTTTCCTCCGATTTGCTGGGAAAGTTTATAGATAGAATTGAGATTTTCCAAAGCTGTGAAGGCGGAGAGGGGAAAACAGGCTGTAAATGCCAGACGATCCGAATCTGCTACAAGGTAATTGCTCCTGATGAAGAAGGGAATGGTTTAGCATAAATTTCTGCTGTCATGTGCATGGGGTTTGGATGCAATGCAGCAGGTATTATCGGCTGCCGGATCATCGATTCTCCGAGAGAGCGGCTGATTGCCATGATTACCAATAACTTTGTGCCTTGTAACGGACGATTCCCCACCATGATTGCCATTATCACCATGTTCTTCGTGGGAGGGGCAACAGGTGCTTTTTCCTCCATATTGTCGGCGGCCATCCTGTCAGGTGTGATTATCCTTGGGATTATCATGACGCTGGTCATATCAAAGCTGTTATCAGCTACCATATTAAAAGGGGTTCCATCCTCCTTTACCTTGGAGCTGCCGCCCTACCGGAGACCGCAGATCGGTAAGGTCATCGTGCGTTCTATATTTGACCGTACCCTGTTTGTGTTAGGCCGTGCTATTTCCGTAGCGGCTCCGGCCGGGCTGGTCATCTGGCTTCTGGCCAATATTAGCGTTGGTAATGCGACCCTGCTGGCCCACTGTTCCGGTTTTCTTGATCCTTTAGCCAGGCTCATGGGCTTAGATGGAGTTATCCTTCTGGCTTTTATCCTGGGTTTTCCGGCCAATGAAATCGTGGTTCCCATCATCATCATGTCTTATATGGCAGAGGGAAGCATTCGGGATATCAGTGATCTGTCCGTCTTAAAAGAGCTTCTTGTAGCCAATGGCTGGACCTGGATTACAGCAGTAAGTACCATGCTGTTCTCCCTGATGCACTGGCCTTGCTCCACCACCTGCCTTACCATCCGGAAAGAGACACAGAGCATGAAATGGACGGCTGTTTCCTGGTTGGTACCCACTGTAACCGGATTTGTGGTATGCTTTTTATTCACAACCATTGCAAGGGTTTTCCTCTGATGTTTAAATTTCCCTGTGGTTGTCTACAATAGGAGTAGAATACCGAATGGGAAAGGAGGGTGAAGCGTGAGCAGGATCTACCACGTTTACTCCCTGTCAGACCGGTTGAAAGCCAGAAAAATCGAGGGCGAGATTGCCAAGGTTGACGGGGTGAAAGATATCAGAATCTCGGAAGACTTAAAAGAAATGAAAATTGATGTGGACAAAGGAAAAATATCCGCTGTCATGGAGCGGGTGGTTAACATCTGCAGCAGGATATCCTATGGATGTGAAGTGAAATATAAGTTTATTTAAACAGGACATTGAAAAAGGCGGCCAACGGGGCCGCCCTTTTTCATCTGAAAGGATTAGTGAGCATTCTTTGCATAATCACCAATTTTTTTATCCATGTTAGAAATATGTTTTGTGAGCCAATCCACTACCATTTGATTGGCGTTCAAAATCACCAGAAGATTGCCCCCGGAAGATTTATATTCATTCCTTAATTTCTCCAGCTGCGCAATGAAAGCGGTATGAGCCTGCTTTTGCTCCGCATAACCAGGGTAATGAATGCTCATCATGTATTTTTCTTCGTCAGCAAAATGTTTTTTTGTATAATCATCCAAAAAATCAAGAAGCTCTCCAACGTATTCCTTTGCGCGGTTGTTTTTCCCTGCTTCAAACAGTGCTTCTGCTTTTTCAAACCACTTTTTATGCTGATCATCAATCATTGATATCCCTACGGATAAATTCGGTGTCCACGGCATAACAATTCCTCCTAATGTTTTTAAAAATTTACATCTTCTTCCATTCTATACCAGAATTTCCAAAAGTTCAACCGTAGATATAAGCAGAAAGTACAAATCAGAGAAAATGCGGACATTTTATTATAAAATTCGGATCCAAAGGAAACGGTGGAAAACCACGTTCAAAATAAGCAGATGAATTGACGTTCCTTCCCGGTAATGCTATAATTTTTACTTAGTATGTAGTAAATAAGATAGAACCCTATGGGGATGCCATTATGCCCAAAAGTATAGGGCAGGAAAGAGGAAACATGGAGACAGAAGGAATCCGTCTGAACAAATTTTTAAGTGAAGCCGGGGTATGTTCCCGAAGAGAGGCGGATCGCTTCATTGAGGCTGGGAAGGTCTGTATAAACGGACAGGCGGCTAAGACCGGCCAGAAAGTTTTACCTGGTCAGTCAGTTACAGTAAACGGACGCACCATTCACGCAGGAAAAGGAGATAATAGCCATAAGGAAGAACCGGTCCTTCTGGCAGTTCATAAACCCAAAGGCATTGTATGCACAACCTCGGATAAAGACCGTGCACCCAACATTGTGGATATGGTGGATTATCCAGTGAGAATTTACCCCATCGGCCGCCTGGACAAGGATTCCGAGGGGCTGATCCTCATGACCAACCAGGGCACTCTGGTGAATAAGATGATGCGCAGCGGAAATGCTCATGAAAAAGAATATCTTGTAAAGGTCAACCGTCCGATAACCGATGAATTTATCCGGAATATGAAAAAGGGAGTATTCCTGCCGGAGCTAAATGTGACCACCAGACCATGCGTTATAAAGAAAGCCGGTGAAAAAGCGTTCCGAATCATTTTGACCCAGGGGTTAAACCGCCAGATCCGCCGAATGTGCGGACAGCTGGGCTTTGAAGTACGGATGCTAAAACGATTACGAATAATGAATGTTGAACTGGGAGAGTTAAAGCCCGGAGCTTACCGGGAGCTTTCTAAAAGGGAGTACCACCAGATGAAAGAGGCCTTAAAAGGCTCGACGAATCGTTCCTATAAAGAACAGAAAAAGGAGATATCTGATGGACGCTAACATAAGCAGAATGAAAGAGTTGATTGCCGTCTTGACGGCAGCAGGAAAGGCTTACTATCAGGAAAGCCGGGAAATCATGAGCAATTTTGAATATGACAGGCTTTATGATGAGTTAAAAGAGCTGGAAGAGGAGACTGGAATCATACTTTCCCAAAGTCCGACGCAGTATGTAGGATATCAGGCTTTAAGCGAGCTTCCCAAAGAGGCCCACGAAACCCCAATGCTTTCCCTTGATAAGACCAAGAGCACGGAGAGTCTGCAGGAGTGGCTGGGCGGCCAGACCGGAGTGCTGTCCTGGAAGCTTGACGGTCTGACCGTAGTTCTTTCCTATCACCATGGAACCCTTCAAAAGGCCGTGACCAGGGGAAACGGAGAGATCGGTGAAGTTATCACAAATAATGCAAAAGTATTTTCTAACATTCCTTTAAATATATCCCATCAGGGAGAGCTGGTTTTACGTGGAGAGGCAGTAATTAAGTATTCGGATTTTAACCGGATCAATGAAGAGATCGAGGAGGTTGCTGCCAAATACAAGAATCCAAGGAATTTATGCAGCGGATCCGTAAGGCAGTTAAATAACCAGATCACAGCTAAGAGAAATGTGAATTTTAAAGCATTTGGCCTGGTAACGGCAGAAGGCGTTGACTTTAAAAACTCCAGAAAAGAGCAGTTTGAATGGTTAAAGAGACAGGGCTTTGATGTGGTAGATTTTAAAATGGTGACCAAAGATACCCTGCCTGAGGCGGTAGAAGAGTTTTCCAAAGCCATTTCCAGCTATGATATTCCATCAGACGGCCTGGTGCTTTTGATAGATGATATCGCTTACGGAGAATCTCTTGGCCGTACATCCAAATTTCCCCGTAATGCCATTGCCTTTAAATGGGCCGATGAAATCAAGGAAACAAAACTTGATCACATCGAATGGAGCCCATCCAGAACCGGGCTCATTAACCCGGTGGCAATCTTTGACCCGGTGGAACTGGAAGGAACCACGGTGAGCCGGGCCAGCGTTCACAATCTAAGCATTATGGAGGCATTGGAGCTGGGAGAGGGAGATGAAATTACGGTTTATAAAGCTAATATGATCATTCCCCAGATTGCCGATAACCTGACAAGAAGCAAAAAAATACAGATCCCTGAACAATGTCCAGTCTGCGGCGGTAATACGGAGATCCGCAAGGTGAATGATGTCAAGAGTTTATACTGCACCAACCCGGACTGTCAGGCCAAACGGCTGAAAGGTTTTACCCTTTTTACGAGCAGGGATGCATTAAACATTGATGGATTATCAGAGGCGACTCTGGAAAAATTCATCGGAGCAGGGTTTATCCGGGAATATGCGGATATTTTCCATTTGGAACAGCATGAGGAAGTTATCACCCAGATGGAGGGATTTGGAAAAAAATCCTACGACAACCTGATAAGAGCCGTTAAAAAAGCTTCCCATACCACCCTTCCGAGGCTGATCTATGGTCTGGGGATCGCTGGAATCGGATTGGCTAATGCCAAGATGCTGTGCCAGGAAT
>POVV01001034.1_pt1 | contig 12157 bp, 11 predicted proteins | sample 1560271 | NCBI WGS metagenome assembly POVV01 (sample SAMN08337232, study PRJNA429181) | Bioreactor metagenome, whole genome shotgun sequencing project. | biome: cows' rumen and soil; feature: anaerobic; isolation source: anaerobic chemostat enrichment culture, galacturonate as sole carbon... | reverse complement strand
AACGGCGCACTCGTCAACCATATTTTAACTTATATGCAATATTTCTACATACCCAGGGGGCTTTGATAAAGTAAAATACTGTGATTTCGAGAGAAAATTAGAGATATTTTAAGTTTAATGAGGGAGTAAACAGAGGGAACGATGAGTACACAGAGGATTACAAGGTTGTTTAATCAAACTCGTCATCCTCTGCGCGTACCCCCTGTTTACTCCGTTTACTCTGCGGCTGCGTTCCCCCACGATTTCCTGTTTGTCATCGACTCAAGCGTATCGACCTGTCCTCCCCCGTCACCCACCATAACTACTAAGCATATGATGTAATGCATTCAGCAATGCGAGATTCGACAGACCGGGAGGATTGGATATATGTTTTTTCGTCTTTTAAACCATTGCCGGCTGGTAGAAGGCGCTTGCCGGGCCGCCATTTATGATCTGAACAGCGGCAAAGTCTTATCTGTCAACAGCAGCGCCGCTGACCTGCTAGTCGCCTGCCAGTCACGTGCAGTGGAAGACATTCTTGCCGATCTGCCTGATGCAGCCCTATTTCAGTCGTTTTTAAATATGCTGGCGGAAAAGCAGCTAGGCTCCTTTTATGTGGTTGAGCCTGCCGCCCGGCCGGCAGATTTCCCGGTTCCATCCCCTGTACTTGATTTTCTTTGGTTAGAGCTGACTGCCAAATGCAACAATCGCTGCCTGCACTGCTATTCGGAAAGCGACATCCATTCCGAAGAAACGGCCGTCCCCCATGCCCGCTGGTTGGAATTACTGTGCGAAGCGCGTGCTGAAGGCGCAACCGGTGTACAGCTGATCGGCGGCGAACCGCTGCTGTATTCGTCCTGGCAGGAATTAGTGGAAAAAGCAGCCGCCTTACAATATCAGTATATCGAAATTTTCACCAATGCCACCCTGATTCGTGAGGAGGATATTGACTTTTTCAAACGGCATCATGTACATGTAGCAACAACCATTTACGCCGCTCATGCCGCCGTTCATGACAGCGTCACAAAGAATCCGGGCAGCTTTGAGCGCACATTGTCAGCCATCAAGCGAATGCTCGCCGCCGGCATCCCTGTGCGCATCGCGTCAATTATTATGAAAGTCAATGAAGCGGAAGCGGAAAATATTCTGCGTTTATGCCAGCAGTTAGGCGTTGATCCCCAGCCGCCTGATGTAATCCGTCCAACCGGGCGCGGCGATGATGACAGCTTGCTGCCTGAAAACTACCGCCGCTTGCCGGTTCGTCCGCCCTTTGCCGTTGATCCGGAGGATTTTTTCCAGGCCCAATGCATCAATCCCTGCCTTGCCGGAAAAATCGCTGTCACAGCAAACGGCGATGTCTTCCCCTGTATTTTTGCCCGCAGCATGGTCTGTGGCAATATTCTGCAGACACCGCTGCGAGACGTTATACGCGGCGCCGCTTTGCAAACATGCTGGCATACCACCAAAGATTGTGTGGAAAAATGCCGTGATTGCGAATACCGTTACGCCTGCCATGATTGCCGTCCACTGGCTCAAGGCGCGGATTCGGAGAAGAATTGGCTGGCCGCGTCTCCTGGCTGTTCATATAATCCCTATATAGGGAGATGGGAGGATCGAGATGAGTGAAAAATATAGCCCCCCAAAGTGGGAAGAAGCACCGGAGATGACTGAGTGGGATAGCGAAGAGTTTGTTGAGGAAAGCCGGGTTTGTTACCCGAGCCCCTGCAAGCCGCAGCAACAATGTTATCCGCGGCCCTGTAAGCCACAGCAGAACTGCTTCCCCCAACCCTGTCACCCGCGGCCATGCTTCCCGCGGCAAAACTGTTTCCCCAAGCCGTGCTACCCACGGCCATGCTTCCCGCAGCAGCAATGTGCGCCGCAACAACAGTGTGCACCGCGGCCTTGCAATCCGCGCCCCTGCAATCCGCAAAAGCCGTGTTTCCCCAGACCTTGTTATCCGCGTCCATGCAACCCCCTATAACATAAATCTAGAAGCGGAGCCAGGCGGCTCCGCTTCTTAGTGTGTTGATTTTTCAGGCTGTCGAGAAAGCGCGCAGACAATACGTTTGCAGGGTACGGCAAGTACGATCCCGCAGGGTTGTCCAGCAGCACAAGGCAGCGAGAGAAGATTGCCACGTCGTTTCACTCCTCGCAATGACAGGGGCTTTTCCTGTCATCGCGAGCGAAGCGTGGCGATCTTCTCTCACGGCTTTATCAAATAATAAGAACCGGAGTCGCTTACCTACGATTATCAGCTCTTTGATAATCTTATCTTTCAGGCAACCGAGAAAGCGCGCACAGACAGTACGTTTGAAGGGTACGGCAAGCGCGCTCCCGCAGGGTTGTCCAGCAGCACAAAGCAGAGAGAGAAGATTGCCACGTCGTTTCACTCCTCGCTATGACAGGGTCTTTTCCTGTCATTGCGAGCGAAGCGCGGCGATCTTCTCTCACGGCTTAGTTTGTTATCTTATTGTTGAAAATGATAAGTCACATACTTCCGGTCACTGCCGAGTATATGCTTTTCAATCCAGTCGACGACAAACAGCACCACATCCATCAGAACTTTTCGCTGCATTTTGTCCAAATCTTCCTGGGCGACCTTTTTCATCTTGTTAATGAAGTTGTCGTGTTCAGTGCAATGGGCGGCAAGGTCTTTCAGATTATAACCCTGCTGTTTCATCAATTGCTCTTCAAACTGAAAATGATACACCGTATAGTTGCTGAGAGCGTTAAAAACCTCCAGAATTTCGTCATGATAATCAAAGCCGTCCTTGCGGCTGGCAATATCATACAGGTCGCTGGCTAAGACAAACAGTTTCTGGTGCTGGCGGTCAATTTCCTCAATACCGCTGGCATATTCCGGCTTCCATTCAAACATCATTATCACTCCTGCGATTCATCTGTCGTGCACCCCCAGTGCCCGGCGACTGCCATTTTACAACCTGGATAAATGCGACTAGTACCTTGTCAGCCCTAAAACGGTAGAATAATGGCGAGATTATTTTGCGCAAGGCAAGACGGAGGAAGAAGGAATACCGGGAGTATTCCGACTGACGACAACGAAGGCTTGCACAAAATAGGCCGTCAGAATTCACTGGATTAGGGCTGACAAAGTACTAGGCTTCAGATAAGGTTTCCCCCATCTGAAGCAAGTCTGACTTTACTTTCTGCTGATTTTATGCTGGGATACCGCATCACCTTTAAAGATATCTGCTGTCTGCGCATACGCAAAGCCGGGATTGGCGGCTTCAACAAATCCGGCAAGCCAAGCCTGGTACAAGCTGGACATGACCTTCTTGTTCATGCCGGCGCGGGTCCAGTTTTTTTCCTGTAAGCAAACACCGCTTTGCCACACAACCGTATCGGCGGAGTTCTCCACCAGCATATCCGCCTGATCACAGGGCATCCCGTTTAAGAAATAATCATTGATGGCCTTATAGATACCGCTGGCAGTATTCAGGTCATAGCGGCCTGTCGCCTTAGCGTCTGCGCCGCACAGCGCTCCGTCTGCGGCAAAGGTTTTTTCCGCTGTATCCCGGCCTGCTTCACTGCACATATCGGTCAGCTCTTTAACAAATGCGGCTTCACGGCTTTCCACAATATTAACCTGTCTTTGCAGCCAGCCATGAATATTGCTTTGATCAATCATCTCGCTTAAATCTTTTTCCGGCAGGGGACTGCCATAGCTCTGCCAGACCTGTTCGCGCAGTTCTTCGGCGGTAGAGCCGCACATTGCGCTGGCCTGTTCGAACAGCCGCTGCTCACGCTGTTCCACGCGGCGGATTTTATTAAACAGCCAATAATGAATCGGGGCTAAAAATGCACTCATGTTTTCTGTCTCCTTATCCTTAGATTACCTGATTCAGCGCTGCCAGCAGTTCATCAAGATCGCTGCCGTGAATCTCCGCCGCCCGTGAAACCGGCTCACCGGCCGCGGACGGACAGCCCAGGCAGCCCATGCCGTAAGCACGGAGTACAGGGACAGTCTGCGGATAAATCCTGACGATGTCGGCGACAATGCTGTCAGCGGTAATCTTGTCGCCAATCACCAGCGTGCCTAATGTCAAACCGCCGGGGATAGGAACAATTCTATCCTGCTCAGTCTCATTGACTGCCGGCGCCTGCGGCTCGACAACCGTACTGACGCCTTGATAGAAACGGGCCAGCACATCGGCTTTGAATTTCTTAAACCCGATGCGGTCAATAAACTGGCCAACCCGTTCGATGTCGGCATTTTTCTGATAGTATTCTATAATGACATCGACGATGCGCAGGACTTCATCATAGTCCAGCCCTTCGATCAGCTTATCGGCAAGACGCGGATGCGCCCCGGCGGTGCCGCCGACATAAATATCCCAGCCCTCGTCAGTTCCCAGCACACCGATATCCTTGACATAAATTTCAGAGCAGGAGTTGGGACATCCGGCCACTCCCAGCTTGATCCGTGACGGCATCTCTTTTTTATGCCAGCGCTTATCCAGTTCCAGGCCCAGCTTGACGCTGTCCTGCTTGCCGCGCTTACAGAACACATTTCCCGGACAGATTTTGATGCTGCGGACACAGTTGGCAAAGCCCATTGCCGGCTGCATGCCCAGCTCAGCCCATACGGTCTCGATATCTTCAGCCTTCAACGCTGTAATCATAATCCGCTGGGCAGAGGTGAGCTTAAGCACTCCGCCGTATTTATCAGCCACATCGGCATATTTTCTCAGTACTTCCGGCTTGACAAAGCCTCCCGGCAAATGGGGCGTTATGGCATATGTCTTTTTTCCGTTATAAATCTTTTGCAAATTAGCGCCTTTTGGCAACATGGCTCATCGCCTCCTTTACATTATCTTTAGCATACCGCAAATGAACAGGGAGATATGTGATGTAAATCATACTATAAAATTTTTTTGCGTTTTTTAGCTATCCTGCGGTACCCGTTTATACGGCAGCTTAGCCAGAATCTCTTCCATCGCATCAGCAACCAGCGGTTCCGCACCGCTGTCTACAGAAAGCGTCTCCACCTGCCAGCGTCTGGCAGAAGCGGCATGGTGGAGTCCGCCCTTTCGCGCATAGGTCTTCGCCGTTAACAGCAGTTGGATTTCCTGCCAGGTGTCGTCGTCCAAGAAGCCCCGCCCGTATCTCGTATAGGTAAAGTCGTACAAACGCACGATTTCTGTGACAACCACAATATCGGCATCATGCTCGTCCGCTATTTTTTCAAGCAGCGCCTGATCCAGCGGGGCCTTAGGATCAGGGATCTCGACAACTATTTCATAAAACGGATAACGAAACACCCGTTTCCAGCTATCGGTAATGATCGCATTCACACTGCGGCTTTGGTATTTCGCTGTATCGACAGGACCAACCAGCACAACCCGACGGGTTTCAAACGCGAAGCAGGCCGCGGGGACAATCACCTGACAGGCGAATACCAGCAACAAGCCCAGCAGAAGCGCTTTCTTGTTCATATCAACAACCTCCATCCGCTTGCTACCCAAATTATACCATGAGATCCATAAAATTTATATTTTTCAACAAATTATTTTTTTCACGGAGGAAAAATTCTCCTGTCGTCGAATAGCGAATGATGTAATTTAAAAGGAGGGGCATAATGAGTCTTCGCACCAGACAAATACTACTCGCTGTATTCACATCGCTATTGCCACTAATCATTTTAGGTGCGGTTTCTGTTTGGTATACCAAGGCTGCGCTGGAGCACGAGATTGTCAATACGATGACCCTGACCACCAATACGCTCAGGGAAGATATTGATACAAAAATTGTCGACAGGGTAAATTTCCTGAAGAGCCTGGCAGAGCTGGAGGTCATGCAGAGCATGGAGCCGCAGGCGATGAACCGGGCAATCAAGCCGTTTGCCACCACCTTTCCGGATATGGACGGGATTGTGGTAATTGACCTGACCGGGCTGCAGATTGCCCGGGCAAATAAAGGCGGCATGGTGAATGTCAAAGACCGGGATTACTTCCGGGCTGTTGTTGACGACAAAAAGGACCTGTCTATTGGCGCGCCGTCCATCAGCAAGGTGACCAACCGGCCGATTATCGGCATTGCTGTACCGGTTAAGCGCGGCCAGAACGTGATCGGCGTGGTTGCCGGCTATCTGCAGGTTGATACGACACTAGGCGGCAGCATCCACCGGGTCACTGCAGGCGAAGCGATGCAGGGCAGGCGGATTATGATTGTCGATAAAACGAATACCCCGCTGTACCATCCGGATAAAGAAGTAGTGGCTGCCGGTAAGCCGCTGGATATTCAGGCATTGCAGCAACGCGGTCATACCGTATACCAGGAAGCAGACGGAAAAACTCATGTTGCTTCCATTACACAATCGAAGCTGAGCCAGTGGATCGTCTTCAGCGATGTACTGGAGGATGACGCGTTTGCGCCGGTAAAGAAGCTGCAGGCAATCCTGTTTATCCTGACAGGTATTCTGCTGGTGCTCAGCCTGGTGGCCACGCGGTTGATGGTGAATAAAATCGTGAATCCGCTGAAGCTGATTGGTGAAAAAGTGGAGAATATCGCAGAAGGCAATTTCCAGATTGACATTGAGGAAAAGCATTTTGATACAGAGGTCCAGGTGTTGGTTAATGCGTTTAACCGGATGAAGGATAATGTAAAAGCCATGATCGGTACGATTGCCAGTACGGCGGATCAGGTGGCCGCCGCGTCGGAAGAGCTGACCGCCGGTGCCGAGCAGTCGGCAATGGCAGCCAGCCAGGTGGCAGCCTCAGTGACAACAGTAGCGGAAGGCGCTGAGCGGCAGGAACAGCTTACCCGCTCCACTGTCACGATTGCGGGTACGATGTCGGCCAATATCCGCAAGGTTCTGGATACCGCCGAGTCTGTGTCCAGACAGTCGGAAAAAGCGGCTCAGGCGGCGCAGGCCGGCGGGGAGTCGGCTTCGGGAGCTGTCCGCAAGATGGCGGAGATTGAGCGCTCAGTAACCGGCTCGGCGGCTGTCGTGGCTAAATTAGGCGAACGCTCACAGGAAATCGGCCAGATTGTAGAGACGATTGCCAGTATTGCCGGTCAAACCAATTTATTGGCTTTGAATGCGGCAATTGAAGCCGCCCGGGCTGGTGAGCAGGGCCGGGGCTTTGCCGTGGTAGCTGAAGAGGTGCGCAAGCTGGCGGAACAGTCACAGGAAGCGGCCAAGCAAATCGCCGATCTGATTGGTTCCATCCAGACCGAGACAGGAGCTGCCGTTTCAGTAATGGCCGCAGGCTCACGCGAAGTCAAAGCCGGCGCTGATGTCGTCAACGCGGCAGGTGAAGCATTCCAGGATATTATCACCCTGGTAAGCTCTCTGGCCAATCAGGTTGCCGGTATTTCCACCGCCATCCGGCAGCTTGACGCAGATAGCGGTGAGATTACCGCTGCCACACAGAATGTTGAAGCCCTGACAAAGAGTGCGGTTGCGGAAACGCAGACCGTTTCCGCCGCAACGGAAGAGCAGTCGGCTTCGCTGGAAGAGATCGCCGACTCCAGCCAGAACCTCTCCACTCTGGCGCAGAATTTGCAGGATGCAATCAGCAAGTTCCGGATTTAGATTTAATAGTAATCACAGCAAAAAGCACCTTACGCTTAAGCGTAAGGTGCTTTTTGCTGGCCTTTATTTCTATTTCGCTGGCTTAAACGTACGGCAATTGGTCTCAGCGCTCTGCCGAGCTTCCCGAACGCCGCCTTCAACACTTACCTCAATAGCGGAAGCATCGCAATGATTGCCTTTTTCCCAATAGTTACAGCTTGAAACCATACATTTTACACCTTGCAGCGCCATATTTTTCACCTCCCCAATATGATGTTGAATTTAGTATGTGATAAATTCAGCATCATATGACAGGAGGATACTTACAAATATTTTTTAAAACCTTCAACAACGCCTTTGGAGTAACCGATATGTTCATAAAAGCGATGGGCTTCCCTGCGCTTCGCCGAGGAGGTAAACATCAGATAGAAACACTGCCGTTCGCGGGCGCGGTCTTCGATATACGTAACCAGCATTTTACCAATCCCTAAACCGCGTGCGGTTTCACTGACAATTAAATTCTCCAGAACGGCAAACGGCCGGCAATCACCGACAATATCCATGCAAATAATCGCCATGACCGAGCCAACCAGTTGCTGACCGTTCCTTGCGCCAATCAGGATATAATCCGGATGGTTGATGATCCGGCTTAGCCGGTCTGCCAATTTCTCCATAGGCGGTTTTTCACCAGATAGCTCCGCAGACAAAGCAGCAAGCTCCGTTAAATCGGTTTCTTTAACCGGTACGATCGTCACCATGGACTTCGCCTCACGTTCTGAAACTATAATCTCCGGTATGGCTGCTGGCCTTCTTCGTAATAGTTTCTGCCTTCGCTGTCAATCACCACAATGGCCGGGAAATCCTCAACCGTTAACTTGGCTATCGCTTCCGTGCCGAGGTCTTCATAAGCGATAATTTCATATTTTTTAATGCTTCTGGCAATTAAAGCGGCAGCGCCTCCGGTTGCGGCAAAGTATACCGCTCCGTATTTTTTCATCGCTTCCACAACTTCATTCGTACGGTATCCTTTGCCGATCATGCCCTTCAGTCCCTGCTCCAGCATTTTCGGCGTATATGCATCCATCCGGCCGCTGGTGGTCGGACCGGCTGAGCCGATGGGCTGGCCGGGCTTGGCTGGGGAAGGGCCGACATAATAAATAATTTCTCCGGCAAAATCCACAGGCAGCGGTTCGCCACGATCAAGTGTTTCGATCAAGCGTTTATGAGCGGCATCTCGCCCAGTATAAATGGTTCCGGTAATCAATACAATATCTCCGGCTTTCAGCTTGCGGGCAGCCGCTTCTGTCAGCGGGGTTGTAATGCGAATTTGTTCCGCCACGTTAATCACACTCCTTATATCGTAACCTCTGCATGCCTGGTGGCATGACAATTAATATTAATCGCTACCGGCATACCGGCGATATGGGTCGGATAATATTCGACATTGACGCCAAGCGCGGTTGTGATCCCGCCCAACCCCTGCGGGCCAACACCAGTCTTGTTGACCAGTTCGAGAAGCTCTTCTTCCAGTTTGGCATAAACCGGATCAGCATTCCGCTGATTAATCGGACGCAAAAGCGCCTTCTTCGCTAAATAAGCTGCCTTTTCAAACGTGCCGCCAACACCAACGCCAACAACAATCGGCGGACAGGGGTTTGATCCCGCCGCTGAGACGGTATCGGTGACAAATTTCTTCACGCCGGCGACACCTGCCGACGGAGTCAGCATTTTGACTGCACTCATGTTTTCACTGCCAAAGCCTTTAGGCGCAATGGTGATATGAATCCGATCACCGGGCACAATATCAATATGAAGAATGGCCGGAGTATTGTCACTAGTATTTTTGCGGACAAACAGCGGATCATCGACAACTGATTTGCGCAAATAACCGTCCTTATAGCCTTTCGCAACCCCGGCGTCAACAGCGGCTTTGAGATCACCGCCTGCGATGTGCACATCCTGACCGATTTCCATAAACACGACAGCCATGCCGGTGTCCTGGCAAATCGGCATATCTTCCGCCCGGGCAATACAGGCATTCTCCACCAGCTGACCGAGAATTTCACGACCGAGAGCGGATTCCTCCTTCTCTTTTCCCTCTGACAGGGCATTAAAAATGTCCTCGGAAAGATAGTAGTTGGCATCAATACACAGCTTGGCAACCGCTTCAGTGATGACTTGAGCCTGGACAATACGCATAAATACCCTCCTTCAATTTTCTATTGTCATTACTCCGTAAACCGGAGCCTTAACAACCAATTTTATTGCTGATCAATTATTTGCCGGATCACATCAATGACTGTCCCGTCCCGGTACTCCATGACCGCGACAATCCGGCTTCCCGTTTTGACCGGCGCCGGACGTCCTGCGATTCGCTCAGCCAACGCCTTCAGTTCGCACACATCCTGCACCGGAATACCTGCAGCCAGCAGCAGCGTTTTTAAGTCAGGCCGCCGCGGATTGACGGCCACGCCGCGCTCTGTCACCAGCACATCAATAGTCTCACCCGGAGTGGTCACAGTCATTACCTTATCGACAATGATCGGCAGCCTGCTGCGCAAAAGATTGGCCGCTACAATCGTCAGCTTCGCGCCTGCGGCCGCATCACTATGACCGCCGGAGCCTCCCATGATCATCCCGTTCGATCCGGTTACCACATTGACGTTGAAGTCTGTGTCGATTTCTGTGGCGCCCAGGACGACAACATCCAGCTTATTCACAGCCGCCCCCAGATTAAACGGGCTGGCGTAAAAGCCGGCGCTAACCTCTACATGATCCGGGTTGCTGGCGATGGATTTCACCGCATCCAGGTCAAATCCCTGAACGTCAATCAGCTTCTTAAATAAGCCTTGTTCAAGCATGTCAACCATATAGCCGGTAATGCCGCCAAGCGCAAAGCTCCCCTGCACGTTAGCCTTTTCCATCATCTTTCGGACAAAATAGGCTGCAGCCAGTGTGGCTCCGCCGGCGCCGGTCTGAAAAGAAAACCCGTTCTTAATCATACCGGCAGCTTCGATAACCTTCGCGGTAGTTTCCGCGATTTTCAAGCCGACAGGGTCTTTCGTAATCCGGGTTGTGCCGGATACGATCCCTGCCGGATCCCCAATACTGCCGACAGCGACGACATAATCCACCCGTGTCTGAGGGATTGAGATCGGGGTCAACGGGTATTCCACGAGGTAGTCGGTAACGGCAACCACAGTATCCGCATATTCCGCATCCGGATAGGCATAGCCCAGCGAGCCGCAGGCAGTGGGACCCATCACGCCATTAACATTGCCGTAATCATCCGCCGCCGGAGCGGCAATAAAAGCAGCGTCAATTTTCAATTGTCCGCATTCAATGGCGCGGGCCCTGCCGCCATGGGTCCGGAACACGACCGGTTTGGCAAGAATCCCCTTGGATACAGCCTCTGCCACCGGTCCGGACATATAGTTGGTATCGATTCGGGTAACGACACCATTTTTGATATGTTCAATCAACGGAGCATGCACAGGAAAGATTGAGCTCGCCGCAATCCGGAGATCCTTTAACCCCAGCTTGGCGGCAACCGCCAGCACCTGGTTAACGACTCCGTCTCCATTGCGCAGATGGTGGTGAAAGCCCAGCGTCATGCCGTCACGAATCGGAATCCGCTGAAAAACTGCTTCCAGGCTGTCAATGACTTTGCTCTGCCCTGGCTGTGACCGTTTAACGGCAGGCGCCTGGCGGTTCATCGACGGTATGGTCTGAAAGGCGCCACGGAAAGCGGTGACAGAGCCAATGCCAGCCACCTGATCAGGGATTTCACGTCCGATTGTGTTGATCATTCCGCCGCCTCCTTAGTTATCCCTACCCGCTTGGCCAGATACAGCACCTGCCGGGCGCGCTGAACAATCGGCGCATCAACCATCTTGCCATCAAGCGAAGCAACGCCTGAGCCTTCGGCCTCTGCCTGCCTGATCGCCGCAATCACGCGCTGCGCCCAGAAAACATCAGCCTCGCTGGGATTAAAGCTGCTATGAATCGGGTCGATCTGCCGCGGATTGATCACTAACTTCCCTTTAAAGCCAATTTTCTTGGCAAAAGCCGTATCGCGCAGCAGGCCGGCTTCGTCATTGACATCGGTATAGGGTGTGTCAATGGATTGAATTCCCGCGGCGGCTGCGGCATTTACCACGATAGCCCTGGCCATGAGAATTTCCGTTCCTTCCGGTGTTCTGGCGGCGCCTAAAGCGGCCGTATAGTCTTCAGCCCCCAAAGCCAGTCCGGCAAGCCGCGGATGAGCCTTGCCGATTTGATACGCCTCAGCGATTCCCGCGGGTGTTTCCAGCAGGGCGATTAACCTGACCGGTGTCGATCCTGCCGCCTGCTCAACCAGTTCAGCAATCTGGCGAATATCATCCGCAGACTGTACTTTGGGCACCAGTAAGGCATCCGGCCGGCAAGGTACGATCGCCTTGATATCCGCTGCGGCAAAGCTGTCCAGCGGATTGATCCGTACGACTTTTTCACTGGCGCCATAATCCACATGACGCAGCGCGTTTGCCACCAGCAAGCGGGCCGCATCCTTTTCAGCAGGAGCAACCGCGTCCTCCAAATCCAGAATAACCGAGTCGGCGCCAAACACGCCGGCGTTTTGAAGCATGCCCGGATTGTTCC
>POVV01001033.1_pt1 | contig 12160 bp, 8 predicted proteins | sample 1560271 | NCBI WGS metagenome assembly POVV01 (sample SAMN08337232, study PRJNA429181) | Bioreactor metagenome, whole genome shotgun sequencing project. | biome: cows' rumen and soil; feature: anaerobic; isolation source: anaerobic chemostat enrichment culture, galacturonate as sole carbon source...... | reverse complement strand
TGCACCTTTGCTAATGGATAATTTAGACCTTATTTCGCGTCCTGTTAATTATATTACATATGATGTTTCTTCCACAGATGGAAAGCAGCACGATGTACAGGTATATTTTGAGGCTGCGCCAAATTGGGCTTTGGATAAACCATTGCAACCCTCGGTAAGTGAAAGCTTCGAGAAGGATAATCTGCTATTCCTAAAAACAGGAAGCGTCGATCAGAAGATATTAGCTAAAAAAGGTGATGATGTGCGTATCGATTGGGGTTATTTCTATATGGTATCCGGGCAAAATAATGCAACTTACAGCATCGGTGATCCGTTCGTGTTGAGAAATGATTTTGCAAAAAATGGAAATCTGAAAAGTGACAATAATCAGAAAGAAAATGCAAATCTGGCGATAGCTCATTCTTTAGGGAATATAAAAGAAGCGACAGGTTATATAATGCTCGGTTACGACGATATTCGTTCTATACAGTATTTCGGAGAGGATTTGAAGCCTTATTGGAACAGAGATGGAAATAAAACAATAGAACAGATATTTGTTGACGCCAATAAGGATTATGATAAGTTGCAACAAGAATGCTATAAGTTCGATGCTGAGCTCATGAAGACTGCTGCACAGTCAGGGGGTAAGGAATATGCCGAACTTTGTGCATTGGCATACCGTCAGGCAATATCTGCGCATAAGTTAGTGGAAGCGCCTAATGGAGACCTATTGTTTTTGTCTAAAGAAAATTTCAGTAATGGCTCTATCGGGACGGTAGATATTACTTATCCGTCGGCTCCGCTATTCTTGTATTATAATCCGGAATTGGCAAAAGGCTTGCTCAATCACATTTTCTATTATAGCGAGAGTGGAAAATGGACAAAACCTTTTCCTGCGCACGATGTAGGTACATATCCTCTTGCTAACGGACAAACTTATGGAGATGATATGCCGGTGGAGGAATCTGGGAATATGCTTGTTATTACAGCAGTCGTTGCGGCGATGGAAGGCAACGCTAAATATGCAGAAAAGCATTGGCCGGTGTTAACTATCTGGGCCGATTATCTTACCGAAAAAGGGCTTGATCCAGATAATCAGCTTTGTACAGACGATTTTGCCGGACACTTTGCGCACAATGCAAATCTTTCGGTTAAAGCGATTGTGGGTGTGGCATCTTACGGATGGTTAGCCGATCAGTTAGGAAAGAAAGATATTGCTGAGAAATATACAGCTAAGGCAAAGGAAATGGCTCAACAGTGGATGAAAATGGCTGATGACGGGGATCATTATCGCTTGACATTTGACAAAGCCGGAACATGGAGTCAGAAGTATAATCTGATATGGGATAAATTAATGAAATTAAATATATTCCCTAAAGAGGTTATAGAAAAGGAGATTGCGTATTACTTAACTAAGCAAAACAAATATGGATTGCCATTAGATAATCGCACGGCGTATACTAAAACAGACTGGATTATGTGGTCCGCTACTTTGTCCGACGATCCGGCTGTTTTCCCTCAATTTATAGCTCCGATTTATAAATTCATGAATGAAACAACAGATCGTGTTCCGATGTCAGATTGGGTATGGACAGATAAGCCAAACCAAAAAGGATTTCAGGCTCGATCTGTTGTCGGAGGATACTATATTAAAATGTTGGAAGATAAAATGAATAAGAAGTAAGTTCTAGGTCTATCAGGCTTAATGCAATAAACAAAGAGGGATGTGGTAATAAACCACATCCCTCTTTGTTATGTTTTGATTTTTGTTTGAAATTTATATTTTGTTGAAACTATCATCCATATATAAATAAGAATTTAGAACAATTCTTCACTCTATGTCTTATTGTTGAAATTAACATATCATTGTTGATGGTTATATGTTAATTCTATTCTTGGGGAAATCCTTTTATAACAATAGTTTATAGATGTTTTAGGTGGAATGTGTATGTCTGTCTTATTGTACGCGGGGTGATATTCAAATATCTGTAATACAATTATTTAACTAAAAATAAATCTATTTATTTGTTTGTTTTATGAAATGAAGCCATATATTTGTACTTAGTACAATAAGTATTGCTTTTTTACCATGAAAACCAGTTTTATTCATACCCACGTCTCTGTCGATTGTGTTGTGTTTGGTTTCGAAGATGACCATCTCAATATACTGCTGGTACAACGTAATGTAGACAAAAAGGGCAATAAAGACCTGAAACTTCCGGGAAGTCTTATATATAACGAAGAGGATGTTGACGATGCCGCAAATCGTGTTTTATTTGAACTTACAGGTATAAAAAGAATGTCTCTTAAACAGTTTCGCTGTTTTGCATCTCCTGACAGATCAAGTAATCCTGACGACAGAAAGTGGCTAGATTTTGAGTACCAGCCCAATATTAACAGGTTGATTACGGTTGCATATCTTGCACTCTGCAAAGTGGATAGGAAATTAAATAACGTATCAAAGTATAAACAAACAGAGTGGTGTCCGATAGATAATATCCCGCAAATGCCATTCGATCACAATCAGATTGTAAAAGAGTCGTTGGTTGAAATTCGCCGATGGATAGAATATAATCCGTCTATCGTTTTTGAATTGCTGCCTCAAAAGTTTACTATAAGTCAACTTCATAAATTATACGAGGCAATATATAATAAGAAAATCGATATACGTAATTTCCATAAAAAAGTAGCAGCAATGAGCTATGTTATTGCTTTGGACGAAAGGCAAAAAGATGTATCTCATAGAGCTGCCCGTTATTTTAAGTTTGATAAAAAATCATACAATAAGCTAAAAACCAGTATTTAATCTTTGAATAAATCAATTATAAAAACACACAGCCATTATGTATTTATTAGGATATGACATAGGTAGTTCTTCCGTGAAGGCTTGTTTGGTAAATGCCGATACCGGAAAAATTGTAGCCTCTGATTTTTTCCCGAAAGAAGAAATGAAAATTGTTGCCGTTAAGTCGGGTTGGGCAGAACAAGACCCTGCTGACTGGTGGACAAATCTCAGATTAGCTCATCAGTCGGTAATGCAGAAATCCGGTGCTAAAGGTGAAGATATACAAGCGATAGGTATTACTTGGCAGATGCACGGGTTAGTTCTCGTAGACAAAGATAAAAATGTGCTTCGTCCATCTATTATCTGGTGCGATAGTCGAGCTGTTCCTTATGGCGAAAAAGCGTTCAAAGCCATTGGCGAAGAAAAATGCTTGAGCCATTTGCTTAATTCTCCGGGTAATTTCACTGCCTCAAAATTAGCATGGGTAAAAGAGAATGAACCGCATATCTATGAAAAAATAGACAAACTGATGCTGCCGGGCGACTATGTTGGTATGAAGCTGACTGGCGATATCGTGGTCACTATAGAAGGAATGTCGGAAGGTATGTTCTGGGATTTCAAAACAAATACATTGTCAGAAGATGTATTGAATTATTATGGAATACCTAAGAGTTTCTTCCCCGAAATCAAACCTATTTTTGGTATTCAGGGCTATGTTTCGTCGGAAGCCGCAAAAGAACTGGGACTAAAAGAAGGTACTCCTGTTTCTTACCGTGCAGGCGACCAGCCAAACAATGCTCTTTCTCTGAATGTATTTGAACCGGGCGAAATCGCTTCTACTGCCGGCACTTCGGGTGTTGTATATGGAGTGTTGGATCAACTAAACTATGATAAACTTTCCCGTGTGAATACTTTTGCTCATGTGAATTATACTCCCGAACAGATACGCTTGGGTGTTTTACTTTGCATCAATGGAACAGGGATACTCAATTCATGGTTGAAGCGCAATCTGGCATTGGAAGGACTTTCTTATGCAGATATGAATGACTTGGCTGCTCAATCGCCGATTGGGGCAAAAGGTGTTAGTATCGTGCCTTTCGGAAATGGGGCAGAGCGTGTGTTGGAAAATAAAGATATAAACTGTTCGATACATGGCGTTAACTTCAATATTCACGACAAAAAAGATATTCTTCGTGCGGCTCAGGAAGGAATCGTGTTCTCTTACGAATATGGAATGGAAATAATGCGTGAAATGGGTATGAATATATCTACTGTGAAGGCCGGATATGCCAATATGTTTCTGAGTCCGATTTTCTCACAGACACTATCCAGCGTTAGTGATGTTACTATCGAATTGTACAATACAGATGGTGCGGCAGGCGCAGCAAAAGGTGCAGGTATTGGTATCGGCTTGTATGCCACTCCGCAAGAAGCTTTTTCTTCATTGGAAATGTTGGCTGTTATAGAGCCTGAACGAAATAAAAAAGACCAGTACCGTGAGGCATATTTGCGTTGGCGCGACCTGGTAGTTAAAGGTTAAGAAATATTCATTAATTAATAAAATATCAATCATGGAAATTTTAAAAGGAACAAAAGAATTCTTTCCTGGTATCGGAAAGATTAAGTTTGAAGGAAAAGAAAGTAAAAACCCATTAGCATATCGCTTCTATGACGAAAATAAGGTAGTGATGGGCAAGTCGATGAAAGACTGGACTCGCTTTGCTATGGCATACTGGCATACATTGTGTGCTAATGGTGGTGATCCGTTTGGTGGAGCTACTATTCATCACCCATGGAATATTGGCAATGATGCTATCAGTCAGGCTAAATATAAGATGGATGCAGCATTTGAGTTTATGACAAAGTTGGGTATCAATTACTATTGCTTCCACGATGTAGACTTGGTAGACGCAGGCAGCTCTTGGACAGAATATGAAAAGAATCTTCAAACAATAGTTGATTTTGCGAAAGAAAAACAAGCTGCTTCAGGTATTAAACTTCTTTGGGGTACAGCTAATGTATTCAGCCACGAAAGATATATGAATGGTGCTGCTACAAATCCGGATTTCAATGTTGTGGCATCGGCCGGAACTCAAATCAAAAACGCAATTGACGCTACCATCGCATTAGGTGGATCTAACTATGTATTCTGGGGTGGACGTGAAGGCTATATGAGCTTGTTGAATACAGACATGAAACGTGAAAAAGATCATCTGGCACAGGTGTTGACAATGGCTCGTGACTATGCACGTAAAAATGGATTTACAGGTACATTCCTTATTGAGCCTAAACCGATGGAACCAACAAAACATCAGTACGATTTTGATTCGGAAACAGTTATGGGATTCCTTCGTCACTATGGTTTGGATAAAGACTTTAAAGTAAATATAGAGGTTAATCATGCTACTTTGGCAGGACATACATTCGAACATGAATTGCAAGTTGCTGCTGATGCCGGATTGCTTGGTAGTATTGATGCCAATCGTGGAGATTACCAAAACGGATGGGATACAGACCAATTCCCTCTTGATATCTATGACTTTGCAAATGCATGGTTAGTATTGCTTCCTTATGGAGGTCTTGGTAATGGTGGTATAAACTTCGATGCTAAAATTCGCCGTAACTCTACCGATATGGACGATCTATTTATTGCTCATGTATCTGGTATGGACGTGTTCGCTCGTGGTTTGTTAGTTGCTGCCGATATTCTTGAAAAATCTGATTATAAAAAATTGCGTGCAGAACGTTATGCTTCATTTGACGGAGGCGACGGAAAAGCATTCGAAGATGGCAAGTTGACTCTGGAAGATTTACGTACAATTGCACATAAAGTAGGTGAACCTAAACAGATCAGCGGTAAGCAAGAGCTTTACGAAGCTATTGTAAACATGTATATCTAATTCCTCGTAATCCCCTTAAAGTCAAAATAAATAACTTCATCCTTAGGCCTTCCTCAAAGGAAGGTCGGATGAGGTTTAAAATCCATACCAATGAAGAACGAAGTAAATAAATTTTATATACTTAAGCTGACTCTAATAGCTACTCTCGGAGGCTTGTTGTTCGGATACGACACAGCCGTTATATCCGGGACGGTAGAATCTTTGCGGCATTTCTTTATCGAGCCAATGGGGTTATCGCTGAATGAAGCGAACGCCATGGAAGGCTTTGTGATAAGTAGTGCGTTAATTGGCTGTATATTAGGTGCAGCAGTAGCCGGATGGTTAAGTCAAACCTTTGGCCGTAAGAGAGCCTTATTTGTTGCAGCTACCTTATTTTTATTGGCAGCCATTGGATCTGCCTGGCCTGAAATAGGATTTCGTATGCCTTCTGAAAGCGATCATTCTTTTGTATACCATTTTGTATTCTATCGCATAATCGGGGGTATCGGTGTCGGTGTGGCCTCGATGGTTTCACCTATGTATATTGCAGAAATTGCCCCTCCTAACAAGCGGGGAAGCCTTGTAGGTTTAAATCAGTTTGCTATTATATTTGGGATGCTCGTTGTATATTTCGTGAACTACTTTATCGCTAAACAAGGTGATACTGAGTGGTTACATACAACAGGATGGAGATGGATGTTTGCATCTTTGGCTATCCCTTCTACTATATTCTTCTTATTATTGTTTATTGCACCCGAAACTCCAAGGTGGCTTGTGATGAAAGGACAGACTCAAAAAGCCGAAGGGATTCTTACCAAGCTTGTTGGTAGTGCAATGGCTAAGCAAGAAGTATTGGAAATACAACAGAGTTTTGATAAAGAAGATAATATCTCCTTGAAACCATATTATCGTTTCATGATTACTTGGCTTATATTGTTTGTCGTAGGTATAATCTCTCTTTCTCTAATTGGCATTTCCAGTGCATTAGAGATTTCAATGATTGCAAGTTTTATTATAGCATTGTATCTGCCGATCAAGTCTTATGGTTTTGCTATTATAATGACAGGTGTGTTGCTGTCCGCATTCCAACAGTTTGTCGGTATTAATGTTGTGTTGTACTATGCTCCTGAAATATTCAAGAGTATGGGGTCTGGTACCGATTCAGCTCTTTTGCAAACGATTATAGTAGGAATTATAAACTTGTCATTTACAGTTCTGGCTATTCTTACTGTCGATAAATTCGGACGTAAGCCATTGCTGATTACTGGAGCTTTGGTTATGGCAGTCTCTATGTTGGGATTAGGAACCTCTTTTTCTCAAGGGTTGCCTGGCAGTCTGAAGCTTATTTTCATGTTGATGTATACTGCCGGTTTCGCTATGTCGTGGGGACCTGTTTGTTGGGTGATGTTGTCTGAAATATTCCCTAACTCGGTTCGCTCTAGTGTGATGTCTATAGCCGTAGCAGCTCAGTGGGTTTCTAATTTCTTGATTTCATGGACATTCCCTATTATGGATAAAAATGAAACGCTGGTAAATGCTTTCAATCACGGATTCTCTTATTGGATTTATGGTGTATTATCTGTTCTAGCGGCACTATTTGTATGGAAACGTCTACCGGAAACTAAAGGAAAAACTTTAGAAGATATGGAAAACCTTTGGAAAAAATAAAAAAATATTATTAGTCCATTAGAAATGTACAAAAAACTATAGTACAGAAAAAGGTTTGTTGTGATAACAAGCCTTTTTTATTTTTTAATAATTTATTATATAAAAAAGAAGTTGACGGTTAATTTATGATTGATTATCCTCGGGAAAGGATATGCCAAGGTTTTGGTAATTGCGCTTGCCGTCCTTGCTTATTCCTAACATTAGAGGATATTTCCTATCCTTTTGGGGTCTGTACTTGTAACAGATAACGCTAACTGTAATGTTCATAACATTGATTGTTGCTAATGTTCTTGCTAACATTAGCACCTGAAAACAGATGTTTTGCAAACAGAAAAAAGACACTCATATTTCTATAAGTGTCTTTTCATCAGAGCGGAAGACGGGGCTCAAACCCGCGACCCTCAGCTTGGAAGGCTAATGCTCTATCAACTGAGCTACTTCCGCAAAGTATGAGTGGGCAGTGAAGGATTCGAACCTCCGAAGACGTAAGTCAGCTGAGTTACAGTCAGCCCCAGTTGGCCACTTTGGTAACTGCCCCTTTCTCTTTAGCGAATGCAAAAGTAACACTTTTTTTTATTCTGCCAAATTTCTGCGATAAAAATCTATCATTTTTAATGCAGTAATTGCACACTCATCGCCCTTGTTGCCATGCACACCTCCGGCACGGTCAGCCGCTTGTTGCATTGTATCGGTAGTTAATAGCCCGAAAATGAATGGAATATCATATCGTATATTTATGTCTGCAATACCTTGCGTGACACCTCCGCATACATAGTCAAAATGTGGAGTGTCTCCTCTTACAACGCAACCAATAGTAATAATTGCATCAATGCTTGAGTTTTCTACGAGGTGTTTTGCTCCAAAAATTAATTCAAAACTACCCGGTACAAAGTCGATAAGGATGTTTTCTTCCTTCACTCCATGTTTTACTAATGTTTTGTACGCACCATCGAGCATTGCCCCTGTGATTTTTTCGTTCCATTCCGATACTACAATCCCTATTTTCATGCCTTCTCCATTAGGAACAGACTCAGGATTGTATGAAGATAAATTGTGATAAGCTGTTGCCATTTATTTTCTTTTTTTTGAGACACAAAGATATTGATTTACTCCCATTTTTCAAACACTGCCTAATATTGAGCTTAATTTCTTAATTTTTATCAATTTGCAAAGTAGATTGCAAAGATTTAAGTAATTTCGCAAACAATAATTATAGACTTAACAATGAAAGTAAAAATCATAAATAAATCTCATCATCCGCTCCCTGAGTATGCAACGCCGTTTTCGGCAGGAGTAGACCTCAGGGCAAATATAGATAACCCGATAACGCTTGGACCCTTGGAGCGCACATTAGTTCCTACGGGATTGTACCTTGAACTTCCGCAAGGATACGAAGCCCAGATACGTCCGAGAAGCGGCCTTGCTTTGAAGCATGGTTTAACAGTGCTGAATTCACCCGGAACCATAGACGCGGATTATAGAGGTGAGATTCGAGTGATTCTAGTCAACTTATCCAATGAAAGTTTTGTTATAAACGATGGTGAACGTATTTGCCAGATGGTTATAGCAGAGCATGCCCAAGTAGAATGGGAACAAGTAGATTCTATCAACGACACAGAACGTGGAGCCGGAGGGTTTGGGCACACCGGCAAGCAGTAATTAAAATAGTTATATGCATAAAAAGATATATATTCTTTGTTTCGTTTCTTTAATCCTTGCTTTAGGAAGTTCTCATATCTATGCGCAAAAAGGTAAGCAAGTGGAGGCTAGTAAGGAGCTTGATCTTCCTGCGAAGAAGCTTTCGGTAGAAGAAAGACGCAAGTTCGACTATTATTTTTATGAAGCAATGAAGGCTAAGTCTGTTAATAAATACGATGCAGCTTTCGATTTGTTGAAATATTGTCAGGCAATAGATTCTACTAATGCGAATGTTTATTTCGAACTGGGCAATTATTATAGCCTATTAGATAATAAGAATAAAGCATTAGATTTCTTTCGCAAAGCTACGGCATACGATACGGATAATTTTTATTATAATATGGCTTATGCCAGTCTCTGTCTCGAGTTTAAGCAATATAGCGATGCTATAGAACAGTTCGAAAAGCTTACGCGGAAAAGCCCTGATAATACAGACCTTTATTTGTATTTGGCTGAGGCTTATCGTCAAGATGGAGATCTTGCTAGTGCTGTTTCTACCCTTGATAGACTAGAGCAAATAGTGGGGTTGAATGAAAAGGTGAGTCTTCAAAAATTTCAGCTTTATACGATGATGAAGCAGGAGAAAAAGGGCTATGCTGAAATACAGAAGTTTATAGATAAATATCCGACAGAAATAAAATATCATGTGCTTTTAGGCGATTTGTATTTGCAGGCTGGAAAAAAAGATGAGGCTTTTGCTGTTTATAGTAAAGCAAAGGCTATTGATCCGGAAGATCCGTATCTTATTTCCTCTATGGCTGAGTACTATGAGCAAACAGATAATAAAGAGGCGGCAGAGTCAGAACTAAAAGCCGCGCTTGTAAGTCCTAAAATGGATATAGACACCAAGCTCGCCATTTTGGCTCAATATGTAGGAACATTACAGACGAATAATCAGGGAACTCAAACTGCCAATGCTTTGTTTGATACTTTGATGGTACAACATCCGCAGGAGCCAAAACTGAATCTGATGTATGGTAATTTGCTGATGATACAAAAGAGGCAAAGTGAGGCTCGTTTTCAATTTCAGGTATATGCAGATGCAAATCCTACCAATTCTTTTGGATGGGAACAAATGCTCAGTACCACATTTCCTGATAGCATAAATCTCTCTATCAAGATATGTAAAGACGCCATTTCTTATATTCCCGATCAGCCCCAGTTCTATTTTTATCTGGGTATGTCCGAGTATTTGAACAAAGACTATACAAATGCTTTGGATGCTTTGCAAAAAGGTGTTAAGTACGTAGATGATAAGAATGTAGGGTTATTATCAGATTTTTATGGACAGATGGGTGATTTGTTCTATCATATGGGTAAGAAGGATAGTGCTTTCGTTGCTTATGATAAATCCTTATCTTACAAACCGAATAACCTAGGTGTGTTGAACAATTACAGCTATTATCTATCCTTGGAAAGAAAAAACCTCGATAAGGCTGAAAAGATGAGCAGTATGACTGTAAAAGCAGAGCCTTCCAATCCGACTTATTTGGATACTTATGGTTGGGTTTTGTTTGAGCAAGGGGCATATACGATGGCAAAAATTTATATAGAGAATGCCGTAAAATATAGTGAAGGAGACGAGGAAAAACAAAGTGCAGAAGTGCTTGAACACTATGGCGATGTTTTATATAAGACCAACGAGCCTGAAAAAGCTTTGGAATATTGGATTAAAGCCAAAGAAAAAGGCGATAGTGATTCTGAAACCCTTGATAAGAAAATAGAAACAAAAACTTATATTGCCAAATAATGAAACAATATAAAAATATAGCGACAGTTCTATTCGTAATGTTTTCTCTGCTTTTGGTAAGCGGATGTAAATCTAAAAAGACTTTGGCCACAGGTGGAGACCTTACCAAAAAGACTCATAAAGAAGTAGTCGCCGATGCTTTGAAGTCGGAACTTAATTTCAAAACGATAACATCAAAAGGGAGTATCGAACTTAAATCGGGGAACTCGTCTAATAAAGTTCCGGCAGTATTTAAGATTATAAAAGATAGCGTGTTGCAGGTTTCTCTTCGTATACCGATTATTGGAGGAGAGGCTCTTCGTATGGATATGACACCTGAGGGTATTGTTATTATCGACCGAATGAAGAAACGCTATTTTACTGAAAGCTTTAAAGATTCGGAGTTTTTAAAACAACTCGATTTTAATTTCTATAATTTACAGGCATTGTTTACGAACAAACTGTTCATTCCCGGGAAAAAAGAAGTTGAGTATAATGACTATAATAATTTTGTGGTGAATGTTGCAAATGAATTATATATGCTCCAAACAAAAGGAAAAGGCAGCCTGTCGTACAACTTTGCAGTAGATGCGACAGATCATATTGTTTCGACATTGATTCATAATGAGAAGCAAAATCTTTCTCTACAATGGTCATATGCGGATTTTATAAAAGACAATGACCTTACTTATCCAACAACTATGCAGGCGAAAATAGATGCAATGAAAAAGCGTGCTGATATAGTTATATCTTATAATAAACTGGACATAGATAAAGACTTTAGTGTAGATACTTCTATTCCGTCTAAGTATACAAAAGTAACTTTCAAAGATTTATTAGGTTCGTATCTGAAATTGAAATGAGAATATCGGTTTTCCTGTTAGTCCTGCTTGTCAGTGTTTCATCTTTTGCTCAGACCGCGAGAATAAAGCAGCTTGAAGAGCAAAGGAAACAGGCTCTTCGTGAAATCTCGAATACTGATCAGTTGCTACGGGATACAAAGAAGACTACATCTAATTTGCTGGATCGTGTAAAGCTGATTTCTAATCAAATTTTCTCTCGTCAAAAAGTGCTGACACTCCTGGAGCAAGAAGTAAATGGAATTGGTGCTGAGCAAATCCAGATAGAGAAGGATATTGTTAGGCTTGAAAGCGATCTGAAGGAGAAGCAAAAGAATTATGCAAAGGCAATTGATGCCATGCAACGTAACAGACGAAGTGAGAATAAATTGTTATTTGTTCTATCTGGTAAATCACTGACGGAATCTTACCGAAGAATGCGTTACCTGAGCGAATATTCAGATTGGAGAGCCAAACAGGCAGATGAGATAAAAGAACAGAGTGAGAAACTCAAAGAAAGAAAACAAGCTCTTGCTAAGGTAAAAGTCGAAAAAACCACATTGCTAGGTCTTCGTGTAAATGA
>POVV01001031.1_pt1 | contig 12191 bp, 11 predicted proteins | sample 1560271 | NCBI WGS metagenome assembly POVV01 (sample SAMN08337232, study PRJNA429181) | Bioreactor metagenome, whole genome shotgun sequencing project. | biome: cows' rumen and soil; feature: anaerobic; isolation source: anaerobic chemostat enrichment culture, galacturonate as sole carbon... | reverse complement strand
ACTCTTTTCCGAACTTTTCCGTCAGGAGAATGATCCCGATCTCCTTATCGGCCAGGACTTTATCCAGTTCACGTTTCAGTTCAGCCTTTTCATGAACGACAGCGCCCTCAACTCCGGCTAATCTCATGCCGGTCCAGGTGTCCACGTTGTCGCTGATCAAATACATTTTCATGGATTAGAGCTTACCTAAGATCATGAAAGAAATGATCAAGCCATACAGACACACGCCTTCGGCAAGCCCTACGAAGATCAGTGATTTACCAAGTATGGAGCCATCCTCGCTGATGGCACCGAGAGCGGCGCTGGCAGCAGCGGAAACGGCTATACCGCCGCCGATGCAGGCAAGACCTGTGGAAAGGGCTGCTGCTAAATAACCCATTCCGGCAATGCTGCCTGAGCTGGCTGCGGCACTTTCTGCAGCGGCAGCCTGACCGTTAAACATCAATACACTGGATACGATTAAGGTACCAAAAAATAAAAGGGTGTTGATACCAAGAGCGGTCTTATACCGGCCTTTTGTTTTTGCGCCCATGGCAAAGGCTCCGAAGGGCAGGGCGATACTTAAGGTTAATGCAATTGCTAATGTAATTTTTACTAAGGTTGACATAATATTACCTCCGTTTTGGTTTTTATATTTTCTTCCCGTATGGTTTAAATGCACGGCCGGTTCCGCGATAGAAACGGCTGAATAATTCGTAATATTCCAGACGCAGAACCTGGATCCCAACGATCAGGCCTTCCATGCCGCAGACGAATAAGTTGCCAAGAATAACAACCAGCCAGTTAGGGTTTCCTGCTTCCGCACCGGACAGCATAAGGACCACTTCCATCATGGCCGCGTGGCTGACAGCAAAGGCCCCTACACGGACAAAGGAAAGGGTGTTGGAAAAATAGCTTAAAAGCACTTCAAACAGCTCAAAGAAACCTTGAACCACAAACATGCCCTTTTCCTTTGGCATGATCTGTGCTTTCTTTTCCACCAGGTTGGTGAGAGGTTCCTTAAAGAACATGACGATCAACGGTATGCCAAACATAATAACAAGGAGTATGGCGGCCGGAATAGGATTATTAGTCATGTATAGGACAATGGTGAGCACCAGGCTTGCATAGAAGACAAGTCCTGCCGCACCGTTTGTGTCAAACAGAGTCTTTTCCGGGTCATGAAAGCGGATGCTGTTTATGATGTTAAGGACCATGGTCAACAAAATAATTCCCATACCAAGGGAAACCGCTACGATAAATACGGTATTCAGTCTCCCTATAAAGGGCAGGTTAGTCATGTGCTCCAGAGGACGGAGCCACACGGCCTGTATGATATTTTCAAATCCAAAAACACTGCCGAACAGGAATCCAAATATGGTTGAAAAAACACCGCAGCAGGATATAATCGCCGCCAGATTTATCTTTTTCAGTTGGTAGAGGAGTAGTCCTCCAAGCAGAAGGCATATTCCCTGTCCCACATCCCCGAACATAAAGCCAAAGAGGAAGGAATAGGTGATGCCGATCAATATGGTGGGATCGATCTCATTGTATGCCGGAAGGCCGTACATCTGTATGAACATCTCAAAGGGCTTAAAAAGCCTCGGATTTTGAAGCTTGGTGGGAGGTTTGCTCAAAATCTTGTTATGGTCATCCTCCACGATACAGAAAGTTTTTTCATCGTTAGAGATCTCTTTCTGAAATGCGGCCGCATCCCGGTTGCTCATCCAGCCGCAAAGGATATAAAAGGTGTTGACTTTCTGTTTGGTACATGCGGCTAATTTTCTCACGTTAAAATTAGTAGAAAACACCTCAAGCTTATCCAGTGCCGTCAATAACTCCTCCTGCCTGGATTCCAGCAAATCAGTCATCTGTTTTCGTATGCCGTTGATATCAGACTGGAGAGCGCTAATCTTATCTTCCAGAAAATGAATGGCGTCTAAAGGCGTGCCTTCGTATACGTCTGGTAAAAAGTAACGCTCAAAACGCATGGAGGCATAAATAGCATCAATCTGGTTAGAGATGCTTTCCGGCACAAAATAAACCAGCCATACATAATCGTCATCCTCTCGGCATTTATAGAGGACGGTATCAATGGTGTCATATACGTAACTCACAAATTTGTTGTAATACTCATGAGAAATACGCCCAAAACGGAATTTAATGTACTTAAATTGAAGGATGGAGCTTAACTCATAGTTTAGTCCGGTAAATGGAAGGATTCGTTCCAGGGATTGCCGGAAAGAATTTTGTTCGGATATAAGGGCCTCTTCCTTAGCTGTGAGCTCCTTTATCTGGTCCCCGATCTCGGTGACAATTCTGGCTGCCCGCTGGATTGGAATCTTCTTCCGGCTGCTTGGCTGAATACCCGGTGGGAGTAATTCCGCCAGCTCCATGGCACGCTGGTAAGCGTCTTTGTATGGATTTGTTTCAATATAAGGCCTTAAGTCTTTCACCGTTTTTAATTCCGACAGGGCATTTTCTAAATGTATTTCATATTTAGATAAATAAGTGTCGATGACCCGGTCAATATCTTCCTTGGGTCCGGTGATACTTAAGAATTTCATCTTTTCTATCACGAAAAAGCAACCCCCTTTACATTTTTACTACATAGGAGATGATTTCATCCGGGCTTACGCGGTAACGGATGCTCTCTATGAGGGTGATAATCTTTTGAATTTCTTCCTCCTTAAAATAAAGATAGGAATTCAGTGTGGCAATGGAATACGGATTCTGACGACTGGAGGAACGGTATATTTTATCCAGTATTTCCTGAGTTAAGTATTCCAAATCCGGCATTTCTGCGGCGTCCCAATCTGATTTCCTTCCATAAAAGGTAGTTCTGAGTGCTGAAAAGAACTCTTCCAGAGTGGCTGCTTCTGCCATCTTCGTAATCTGTTCCTTATTCAAATGGTAATTGATAGGAATGAGAAGGGAATAAATGTCAGCAGGCTGCAGATGATAAAATTTTTTGGTTCGGTAAATCCATTGGATATTAAGCAGATCCAGCTTACTGCCAAAGCAGTGTGTAAGAAGGTCCTGTTCTTTTCTGGTAAGATACTTGCCCATAACTTTCCACATGGTCTTAAAATAAAGAAGATCTAAGTGAACCTCATAGTCAAACAAGGTGGGCTGGTCCCTGTCGTCTAAGTGGGACAGTAGGTCATAATATACCGAACCTTCCAGGTTGGCGATGAATTCCCGTAAGTCTGCTGAGGATGACAGTTTCATCAAGTCCAGCTTAGAATGCTTCTCAAAAAAGTCCTGGAATACAGAGAGGTCGATATCCAGCCTGTTCCGCCCCATGGAATTGCGGAAACACTTCTTCAGGATATCAATTTCAAAGTGCATAAAATACAGGTCCAGGAACTTGCGCTGAGTTAAAGTGGCGAACCGGTAGAGCTTGGCAAAATCCTGATACAAAGATAAGATCAACCGCTGTTCAATGGCTCCCCGATGGAGTACGACTCCCTCCAGGTTTGCAAATAGCCCTTCATAGGCCGGAAGACGTCTTAAATATTCCTCAGCATCAGAAACGGTTTCAAGGGCTGCCATCTCGCGGAACTGACTGTCGGTGATCAGATGGCTCTCCATGGCTCTTACCTTGGTTGTAATGCCGCTGTAGGATAGTAAGTCTCCCATTGGATCACTCCTTTATCATAGTATAGAATAGTTTCTCCACATATTGAGTATGATGATCTTCATAACGTTGTTCCATGGCTTTAAGGACCTTTTCGGAATCGCTTCGCTGTTTTTCCAGACGGTTGTTCATATTGATTTCCATGCCAGCCTGCAGTTCTTCTATCTTTTTACTGGTTTCTTCTTCCAGCTGTGCATCAAATGCAGCGGTCTGTTCTTCCATATCTTCGGCAAACGCTTTTTTGCGCTCATTGGCATCATTCATAATAGAAGCCGCCGCCGATTCAATCTCGGATATTTTCTCGATTACAGTATCCATACCGAGCCCTCCTTTTTGTAATAATTTCTTTAAAAAATATAGTACTTGATTAATAATGATACTACAATTTTAAAAAAATACCATAGTCTGTAAGTAAAAAAAACCAATATTAATAAAGTTTTAACATAAATATAGATTACGACAATGGGGCTGTAGCTATGCATGGGCAATAGAAAAAAGCGAAGATCAGAGAAAAATTTTCCCTGGTTTCTTCGCTATTTTTTAACGTTTTCTTTACGGGGTTGCGGCTGTTGTTGCTGTATTCTCAGCAGCAGAAGTAGACTCCCCTGTGCCCGTTCCTGTCTCACTTTCCGATTCGGTCAGGAATTCGGTGGCAACATAAGCCTCTGTTCCTTCAAACATAATAACTGTCCATTTGTCGTCATAAGTCTTGACGTATTCCACCACCGTACCGGAAGCAAGGCTTCCAAGCTTCGCACCATCGGTAGAAGGCTCAGAGCGGACATTAAGCTTGCTTTTGGTGGTATAAATTTTAGGCGCTTCTGTCTCTGGTTCCGTAGGTTCTGCAGAAGTTTCAGCACTTGTCATGGCTTCGGTAGTTACTTCAACAGTCGTTTCGGCCGTTGTGGGGTCTTTTTTTGAGTTCTTTCCTGGGATCAGCTTTACGATGATCAGGACAAGTACAAGAAGAACCAGAAAGATGAGGGCCGGTTTCAGCAGTTCGTATGGATCAAACCCTTTCTTCTTGGAACGCCTTCTGCTTCTGCTGTATGAAGCGGGCCTCTGACCGCCTCTGGAAGCATTCTTCTGAGCCGGTCTTTGTCCGGGCCTTGCCCCGTCCGGTCTTGTCCCGGTGCGCCCAGCGCCGCCTGTATGTTCCTGGGTTCTTAAAGGCGCAGTTCTTGCGCCGCTGCTTCTTTGATTTCCTGTTCCCTGAAATTCATTTCTTGGAGCGCTGCTTCGAGAAGGATTATTCCGGGGATTGGATGACATGGTTCTAACGTCTGCAGGACGTTTATTAATGGGGGGTCCCCCCTGGCTTCCTCTATTATGAGAGTTTGCAAAGGTATTGACTTCCTGAGACAGAAGCTGGAAGGCCTCGTTGGCATCATAGGGACTGTCATCCCCTTCGTGAACTGCCTTGTTTCCCAGCACGCGGATCCTGTGATAGTGGTCCTTGGCAGCCTGAGAAATAAAGCGTCCTTCAAATAGCTGGTCTATGCTGTCCGCCAGATCGCCTTCCACAATCAGAGCCCTTTCTCCAAGATAATTTACCATATATTCCAGGGTTTGCCGGGCTTTGATCATAGCCATGTTATACTGCTTCTGGCTCATGAGCCTTTCCGTTTCCCTTTGACCCTGCTGGATTCTTAGCAAGAAACTGTTGTCTGTAGTTCCCATATATTTCCTCCTTTGCAAAAGCGGTTGTATTCCAATATACAGATATTATACTAGATTAATGCAAATTGTGCACCTGTTATTTTGTCGTTTTTTGATTTGTAAGAGAAAAGTAAAAAACTTATTGAGAATCATTATAAATAAAGAAATAAATAATATTAAAAATTTTCTGTGATACTATTTTGATACTAAATCCTGCAATTTGCTTGCGGCCTCAAATACTTGTTAGGGTATAAATACTAGAGTTCAGGACGGGGCGTAACAGTATCCGGGATTGGCGGAATAGGAGGCCCAAAGGAATTTGTAAGATATTATTAATAGTATACTCTTATTTTGGAACATATAATTATACTGGCAGGTACAAACTGCTGGCAATCGTGTATAGGATGGTAGGCCTCGATTCTACATAGAATGGAGGTGTTGCTCATGAAGTATTTTGACTTTAAGGACTTAATGTCTTTTGGCATGTTCTTTCTGGCACTGCTGACATTCGTCTTAATGACGTGTCGCTAAATACAAAAAGCCTTCCCTGTACTTTGGCCGGTTGGGAAGGTTTTTGCTTTTCTAATTAGCCAACCACCCTGTGGCGATTGCCTTTTTTATTATATTATACTTACAGTTAAATTATTACAAGTACAATTATAGATAAAGGCAAATATGAAATTTTATATTGCAGTTACTATTTTTTATCAATATGGGTGTAGGGATTTGGTATTCTTTTATCCTACAGCCATTTTTCATTATTAACGGAAAGATTAGAACTGTGAGTGTCAAGATTATACCATAAAAAATAAAAATAAGATTATTTATTGTATATAGTTACTGAAATTTGATAAAAAAGTGAAAATGAACTATTTTATTACCAATTTCATCCGATATAGCTTATGAATAACATAGGGGAAGGCAGAGGTATGAAGCGTTCAGGATTAGTAAAGGCAGCAATAGGAATTTTAGCATTTTTGGTTATAGCTTTTTTGACCGTATTTTTTTTTGTCTCCAGTGCATTAAAGGATTTTAAAGTCCAGGTGATGGATTTTGACCAGGAGTTAAACCTAAGAAAACCGGTACAAGTAAAAACAGAACCGACCATTTTGTTTCTTGGTAACAGCATGACATATTTTAATGATCTTCCGACGGTATTTTTGAATTTAAGCCAGAGCGGAGGATTCGCCGCAGAGGTATATGAATTGACAGAAGGTTCGTATCGTCTTGAATATTTTGCGGATGAAACGGATGAGGTTGGGGTACAGGCGTGTGATACACTGAAAAATTATGATTGGGATTATGTGGTTTTGCAGGAGCAAAGCGGTATTTCCACAATGGGAGCAGAAGAGCATATGTATCCTGCCGCGAGGACGCTTGACAGTATGATCCGGGAAGCAAATGGCGAATCGGTGTTTCTTATGACATGGGCTTATAAAGAGGGATTTTCTTTACCGTTATTAGGTTTTGAATTCAATAATACAAGAGAAGAAATGCAGACTCAAATGGCTCAAAACTATATGAACATTGCCAATGAACTGGAGGCGCTGCTGGCACCGGCCGGTATTGCATTTATGCGGTGTTCCTTCGATTATCCGGAAATTGAACTCTGGGATGAAGACGGGAATCACCCGTCTATGGCAGGAACTTATCTGGCTGCATGTGTTTTATATCAGGTGTTATATGATCAGTCTCCTGGTGAACTTAGCTATACAGCTGATCTGGATAGGCAGACGGCTTCGAAGCTGCAGCTGGTTGCTGCGGGGATCCGATAACGGGATCCGGGTTTCTGTTCTGTATAAATATTAATAGGTCTTGGAGGACTAAGTATGAAAAAGAAATGGAATGTAATGATTGACGGCAAAGAGCATGAGATTGCTTTTAAACCTGGCGTCTTTCGAGGAAAAAAGGTCGTGGATGGTGTTTCTACGCCTATTAAAAGTACAAGCCTGTTTATCCGGGTATTTGATGAACCGATTGAGTTGGAGGGAAAAACACTTCATCTTACGGCAATCGGTTCCAAAGTGGATTTGGCTGTGGATGATATTTACTTAAATTCAAAAAAACCATACGTTCCACTTAATGAAATCCCCCGCTGGGCATATGGATTCACAGCTGCTATTATCATAATCGGCTGGATTCTATGTGGTCTTTTCGGAATATTAGTTGGTACCATGGGAGGCGTGTTTGTTATTAAAAGATCGATTTCTCCAAAGCATAAGAGCCCGATGCCTTCCTGCTTAGGTGTATCAGTGCTGTGCGTTGTCATACAATTTTTATTCCTGTTCATGAGAATTGCGGTAGCTTTATAGGCATTCTTAAAACATAATTTAAAATAGAACGAATACAAAAAATTAACTATCAGCCTTGAGTTGATAGTTTTTTCTTTTCTTAAAGCCAGGATAAATTGAGAAAGTCATCAAAGGCGCACCGCGAACAATATCCCCATTAAGGAGAGGAGCCGGCAAGATTGGAGGAATCCTGCCGGCTGTATGAAAAAAGTTTATCTAAAAGGATATTACCTGTAACAAGTATTAATATAACGTTGGGATATGTAGAAAAGTTGTGGAAGATGTGAACAGTTTGTGAAAGAGGCTGCGCTCTTCACAAGGGACAATCCTGGTGAAACTGAATCCAAATGAAAATGGGGCACTGCAATATCCGGGGATGCCAGTGTAAGAAAAGAAGATAATTTTCCAAACTTACAAACCGCAAACTTGCGTTCCCCGCACCATATATGATACAATCGATCAGTTGATGCATGTTTTCATTAAGATGAATTTATTTGGAGGAATTTTAATATGAGGTTACGTCATATACCAGGCTCGGAGGAGGAAATCGCGGGCAGCCCCTATGTTGTTCAGAATCCTTTTGAGAAAAAGGGCTGTTGGAAGGAAGTGTTTGGAAATGAAAATCCCATAGAGATAGAAGTTGGAATGGGAAAGGGCCGTTTTATCATGGAACTGGCTGCTATTCATCCGGAAATCAATTATGTTGGTATTGAGAGGTATCCCAGTGTTCTGTTGAGAGGCTTACAGAAAAGGGCTCAGATGGAACTTGATAATATATTCTTTATGTGTGTGGATGCAAAAAACCTGGCCGATATATTTGCTCCGGGGGAGGTTCAGAAGGTCTACTTAAACTTTTCCGATCCCTGGCCAAAGGACCGTCATGCAAAGCGCAGACTCACATCAGAAGATTTTATGGCTGTTTATGAACAGATTTTAAAGCTTGATGGTTCAGTAGAATTTAAAACTGACAACAGGGGGCTATTTGATTATTCCCTGGAATCAATCCCGAGAGCTGGGTGGCAGGTTAAGGAATTCACCTATGACCTTCACAACAATCAGATGGGAGAGGGAAATGTAATGACAGAGTATGAAGAAAAGTTTTCCTCTCAGGGGAACCCTATTTATAAATTGATCGCTGGAAGAAAATAATTAAAAACTGGCATCCGGATTTATAACCGTGATGCCGGTTTTGCATATAATAAAGCAAAAGCAGATGCGGGAGCAGCAGTTATGGGAATGAAAGACAAGGTTACAAGCAAGCTTCTTCAGGCGACCAGTGACAAAACGGAATTAAATAAGAAAATGCTGTCTTGGAACAAATCTTTTGTAGAAGTGAACAAAACATTAGGCGGAAATGCACAAAAAAATAAGAATAATAAATAAATTCGAAAAAGTTGTAAATTATTTGTAAAAAAGGTGTTGACTTTTGTAGGATACAGTTATATAATTACACACGTGCTCAAGACGAGAGCACAGTGAAAGAAAAACAAAAGACATGCGCCTTTAGCTCAGTTGGTAGAGCAGTAGACTCTTAATCTATTTGTCCGGGGTTCGAGCCCCCGAAGGCGCACTAAAAAGTTCCGGTTTTGCAGACAGAGAGCTGCGGGGTTGGGGCTTTTACTTTGTCCGGATTTATGCGGGTCCACAAGGTGGCGGTTAATTTTCTAGGAGTAGGAAAGAAGCTTGAAGCCGATCTCTTTTCGAATCAGTGTTTAATGTTAATAACCGTCCTGCTATGGAGCTTCTGGGCTTTGGTGTGGTTGCCACAATAGCCAGTGCAATTTGCAGCCGTCCTGTAATAGAATATCTGGAATAAGTGGAAAGTGTTGACCGTGCTGGCGGAGTAAAAATATATAAATAATGCCGCTTCATAATAAATGTTGATTATTTATTAGTCATGAATCATTTATTATGAAGCGGCCTTTTATTATTAAAATTTAAATCAGAATATAGTTGTTTAAAATCTGGGCTTGGTTGGAGGCCAACGCTAAGTGGCTGTCATGGTTTCAAGCTTTACTAAAAACTGAACATTACGTTACATATTGACACTAAGGCAAAAAAGGAATACAATCAATCCAATTATGAATTTAATTCGTATATATAAACTTTCGGAGGTATGAAATGAATCGAACCGTAGAACGTACATTTATGATTTTGCAGTTGATCGCTGACAGGAAAAGGGGGATAACCTTACAGGAGATTACCAATGAAATGGGAATGGCTAAGAGTAGTGTTTTTGTCATTGTACAGTCATTATTGGAGCTGAACTATATTACAACACTCCGTGATAATGATAAGAAATACTGTTTAGGGATAGAGACTTTTTCCTTGGGTATGAAATATGTAGATGATATGAGCCTGATAAAAGAATGTACCGTAAATCTGCAGCCCATAGCTGAAAAGTATAACAAAACAGCTTTTGTTGCAGTATTAAATGGAACCAAGATCGTATATGTGCATAAATATGTGGCTCAGAATGCAAGATTAGCTTCATGCGCCATTGGAACCAGAAAGGATGCCTATGCAACTTCTCTGGGAAAGGCAATTCTTGCATTTTTACCGAAAGAGGAACAGAGCGCAATTTTGGATAAGATAGATTTTAAGCCATTAACAGACTATACCATTACTTCCAAAGAACAGCTGCTGGAAGAACTAAGAAGAACGAAGGAACGGGGGTATTCTTTGGATCAAAGGGAATTAGAGGACATAACCAGCTGCTGCGGAGCACCTGTTTTTGACTATACAGGAAGAGTGGTAGCCGCTGTTTCTTTATCAGATATCTATGATGAAACGCTTGATGATGAGCAGGTTGCTAAAGAACTTAGAGAAGCAGCACTTCATATATCAAAAAATTTAGGATATCATCCCAATCCCTGATGGCTTAACCTTAATATTGATGATTAAATATTATGCGAGAAACAACCCCTTTGTTTCCAATGATGTAATACGGTAAAAAGGGTATTCTCGCATTTTTTATTGTATGCTTTTTGAAAACCGCATTTATGATAATCAAATCAGCAATATAAAGTGCACATTTATGTTGACAAGAATTAAAATGAAATGTATAATATGCTCATATTGAAAACTTAGTTCTTATATATGAACTTTTGCAATTAAAGATCTCTACGAAAGAGATCTTATTTAATAAAAAATATTGTGAACGAGGTTCTTAATTATGAACAAGACAAAAGAGATTTTTTTATTTCCATATTTGGATTTGTTATTTTTCTCCATACTTGCCGCTGTTTCAGAAATTATGAGTTATAAGATGCTGGAATTTTGGAACAGCAGCTTCTATTTCAGCTTTTCCGTGGTTCTCTGCCTCATATCCATGATTCGCTGGGGAGCAGCCGGAGCTGCAGTGGCCATGATCGGAGGAATTCCCGGTATTCTGTTTTCACCAATGCCCCTTTGGTCCGGAATTTTATTTTATAGCCTGTCAAATGCATTTATTGGGATTCCTATGATGGTTTATGGAAGCAGAAACAGAGATACCATTGCTGACGGACATGTTTATCTGCTCCTTTATATTTTTCTTTCTCATTGCAGTTTGTCGGCAGGAAAGGGAATTGCCATATTTTTACTAACCGGAGAAACAACAGGAGCTAAGGATTATTTTGGGGCAACATTTTTTACCTTGATGATCAATATCATTGTGTGCAGTGTGCTGCAAATGCGGAAAGGGCTGATTTGTGATATGAGATATTATTTTACCGACATGGAAGGAGAAGGGTATGGAAACGGAAGAGATTAAAATGCGTGAGCCCCAGACAAATAAGATATGGAGAGCTGTGAGGAAGGACTGGCGTTTATATGTACTCCTGCTTCCCCTGGTGATCTGGTTTGCTATGTGGGCTTATAAGCCAATGGGAGGGCTTCTGATTGCATTTAAACGGTTTGATCCTCAATTTGGGGTCTGGGGTAGCGAATTTAAAGGAATAGACAATTTTATCAACCTTGTTTCCGGAGTCAATAAGGTTGAGTTTTGGCAGGCATTCAGAAATACATTTATTATCAGTGCTTACAGCCTGATATTTGGATTCCCTGTTCCGATAATACTGGCCTTATTATTTGCTGAAATAGGAAATGATACGGTGAGGAAGCTGACTCAGACCGCAACCTATCTGCCTCATTTCCTTTCTGAGGTTACAATCACAGGAATTGCCCTCATGCTGGTATACAGCGGTGTCCGCTCAACCGGAATTATTGCCTCTCTGCTCCAGCAAATAGGATTGATTGACCCGGGTGTTTCAATCATGCAGAAATCAAATTATTTCAGGCCTCTTTATATTATGGTAGGAATCTGGAAAGAAAGCGGATATAATTCCATTGTTTATTTTGCAGCTATTATGGGGATTTCCCCTACATTGTATGAGGCTTTAAAAGTGGATGGGGGCAATAAATTTCAGGAAATCCGCTTTATCACATTTCCGGGTATGGCTCCGACTCTGATCATCATGATTATCATGAGGATAGGAAGTATGCTGACCATTGGCTATGAAAGAGTTTTGCTTTTATACAATGCCAATATTTATGTGACAGCAGATGTGCTTTCCACCTTTGAACAAAGAATCGGTATTCTGTCAGGCAACTATGGAATCGGAGCTGCAGTCAGCCTGTTC
>POVV01001030.1_pt1 | contig 12196 bp, 8 predicted proteins | sample 1560271 | NCBI WGS metagenome assembly POVV01 (sample SAMN08337232, study PRJNA429181) | Bioreactor metagenome, whole genome shotgun sequencing project. | biome: cows' rumen and soil; feature: anaerobic; isolation source: anaerobic chemostat enrichment culture, galacturonate as sole carbon source...... | reverse complement strand
GCTTGTCGTACTTATGCTCCAGAACAAAGGTCTGCTGCAGAAGAAGCCTTAAACCTGCTCTTACCTCTTCCTTTTCTCCCTGTCCCAAAGCGTCAAAATATGGAATCTGGCTGATGATGCCAGCACTCTCTTCATAGATCATGATTCTTTCCTCCTTACAAATACCAGCTTGGGATAGCGGTATCTGCCGTTGTCAATGAGCTCCGCCTCCTGCTCCTCCACCTGATACATGCTTTTCCTTCTGGTAGAGTAATCATAGGCAAGGATCAGCTTTTCAAATTCCTCAGGAGAGCCCACCGTATCTTCCTTTACTTCCATACGGCCATTTTCCAGATGGGCTTCGATATAGCTTTCGATCTCCTTCCGGCTGTAGCGGCTTTTTAAACGGTTTAAATTCAGGATCTCCTCCATGGTAAGCTCTGCAGGCTCTTCCTCCGGCATTAAATTCTCCTTAAAGCCTGTCCTGGTCCTTCTCTTTTTATAGAGGGATTTTTCAGAGAGAATGGAAATCTGGGATAAATTCATGAGGCCTCCCACTTCCTTTACAGCCTCATCCGGATCCTCTGTTTCAGACAGATGATTTAAAAGCCTGATAACAAGCCCCTTCATGCTGTCCTCCTGATTTAACAGATAGTTAAGCCTTGTAACCGTAGCGCGGATATACCGGGAATGCTCCTTGTCCATGTTGGCAATGCGGTGCTCGATATCGTCAAATCCCCGTTCGATCTGATCCAGCTTTTCTACAATATCCCCTGCCGTTACCTTCTGGCCGCTGCGGCGGCTCATCTGCCCGATCCATTCTGTATCTTCCCGCATGGAGCTGATCCACCGCTTGATATCATTTTTGTAAAGATAGAAATTATCCGAAGTTTTCAACATATGGTACTTCTTTTTTACGATTTCTTCCACATATCCTTCCAGATGTTCCTTCAGTAGTTCCCCATATGCTCTCTTCTCCAAAAGGCTTGCAAAGAATTTGTCCATGTTGTGAAGCATGTCCTGCAATGTCTTGTTAAGCCGCTTTGTATTAATGTAAGCCGTATTCAAAAGGCTTACGCCGGCCCTGGGATCATTTTTCAAAGAGAAGAGGATTGCATAAACGTTCTGGATATAAATCTGGGTCTCATCCTCTTCATCACTTGCAAGCTTAAAAAACGCCTCGATCATGACGGCAGCATAATCAGGAATTACGATATTGACCGTCATGGAGGCATAGTCATCCACTTTCCGAAGCCATCCTGCCCTTAACAGCCAGTTTAAGACCCTGACCGCGGTCGGCTCTAAGGCATCCGCCTCATCTTCCAGCTCATCCTGCCAGATGACCAGCCGTTTTGCCGTAAAATATTCCTCCAGAACCTGAATACACACCTCCCTGCTTAAAAAGTAGTTGCTGTATTCATATTCCTCATTGATTTTTAACAAAGCTTCTATGTAGGTGGACCGGTTAATGGAACGGAACAATCCCCAGAACCGGTCCGGTATCTCATTCATTAATATCATTTGATTCTGCCTCATCTCCTGTTTTTTCTGCTTCCTCTGACTAAAACCATGAAGTACCGGCTTTATCTTATAAAAGCAGACAAAAAGAAACGGCTATCACCATTTTGACAGCCGATTGATCTTCGTTTTCACTGGTTTTTCTTTTAATCCAAGGCCTCTTTCTTTATTATAGCAAAAATCCCTCTTTCTTACAATAAAATTATGGAACCAGCCTTTCCTTCTTCTGCTCAAATAGCCCGGACGTACCCGAAAACTATCATTGCCCGCCCACATTCCATATGGTATCATGGAAGGAGAATACAAATGATATTTGGTTAGGAGAGTCCCCGAATATGAAATTTAACAATCCAACATTTTTTAAATGGTTCAAATCAATTTTGCTGGTTGTTGTAGCGATTTTATTGTTGTGTTCTATTTTATGCGGCTACATGCTCGTTCTGCTCCGGAACAATACCATCCAGATGAGCAGCAATCTGACCCAGTATATTCAGACAAATATTGATTCCCGCCTGTTTGAGCTCTATAAATACTCCTCCTCTCTCGAACTCCATCCTGCCAACATCTATCTTAAGAAATTAAAAACAGCTCCGAAAACCATCCCACCGAAAGTCTATCAGCTCAGTGATCAGATGTTAAACTATAATTATTCCAATAAATTAATTGACAGTATATTCATCTATTACCCAAACTTACATAAAATTGTGGGCAATTTAGGCTGCTATGATGCAGACTCCTATTATGCCCTGGATAATCTCCTGTTGTTAAATGGTTATGAACAATGGCTGGACACTCTCACCATGGAATCAGACAGCGACTTTGCCTACCTCCAGTCAGACAGCCGAAACCAGTTCTGTTATATCCGGAAAATTAAAAACTCAGAGGAGCTTGTAGGTTATCTTGTTTTTGAGTTGAATGCAGATGAGCTGCTAAATTCTTCCCTCATGACGGAAAACTCCGAGGATCCTCATTCATCTCTTGGTATTTTACTGGATGGCCAGCTGATCGCCTACACTGGAAACAGCGAGGAACTGACCCGACTTGCCGCATTGCTGCCCAATACACTGGAGGCTCCTGTTGTTCTGGAGGAATCCGCTTCCCTGCTGTATGCCAGACCCTCCTCTTTGAAGAATCTGTGTTATTTAAACGTATATTTTCATAAGAAAAACTTACAGCCGGTTTATATCACTCTGGGAATCTGCATCTTGGGCATCCTCGTCTGCGGAATATCAGGCATCCTCGCGTCTGTACTCATCAGCAGAAAGAATATCAGGCCCCTCATCAACTTGCTGGATAAAATCGGAGGCACCCCGGATAAAGAGAATGATGAATATGAGACCATTCATAAACGCTTCGACCAGTTAATCAAGGATTACTCGGAAAATACCGAGAAAGTACAGGAACAGCAGTCCCTGATTAATAACTTCTTCTTAAAAACAGTACTTTACGGCGACATGCATAGCGAATATGCTATTTTTAATGTCGCCAAAAGATGCAATATCTTATTTGAGAATCCACGCTATCTAATCGCCATAGCTGAACCCGTTTCCGCAAGGCCTCAGCTGGATGAAGACCTGCTTTTAACAATCAACAAATACTGGGAAACACACCATTTTGATGTGATATCCTCCTTTCATGAAGGAAATATTGTGATTCTTTTTAATATTGAGGAAACCATTTCACAGAATACGATTTCAAAGCTAATTAAAGAAATGAAGGCGGATGTGTTCGGAGAGGACAAATGGGTCATTGCCCTTGGTTTAGACTATGATGGTCTTGTCAATATACAATACAGCTATGCCCAGGCTGTTACGGCCCTGCATTACCAAATAAAACCGGAATCCTCTGTCATCTGCTATAACAACTACATGGAAAATATTTCATCACCAGGTTTATCCTATATTGATACTTTTGAAAATTTCTCAAAGAATATGATCCAGAACGATTATAGCGCCGCGCTGGTACTGCTACCCGCTGTTTTTGGCAATTATTTTTCGGAAGAGGATTCATCAGAAATTACTAAAGTAAAATTCAGGGCCATACAGAATCTTTTACTAAATGCCAAGCAGAAAGTCAAACAGGAGATTCAGAATTCCGGCTGCAGCATTCATACAGCTCAGATTTTGTCCTGCACTTCCCCGGCACAGCTGCGCGAGTATACGCAGTGTATTTTAAAAGAACTATCAACCCCTTCACAAGGAACTAAAAATGGCACGTCCAGCATCGCTGAACGCGCCAAAACCATCATTCTAAGGGATTTTTCTGATCCGATGCTGGGTCTTTACCGGATTTCGGCAGAACTGAATATCAGTGACTCTTATCTGTCCACTACCTTCAAAACCGCCTTTGGCATCGGTGTGGTGCAGTATATCAATTCCCTGCGGATTGAACAGGCCAAAAAATTAATCTGCGACACAGATTTAAGTATCCGGGAGATCGCATTAGCCGTAGGATTTTCCAGTGATGCATCCTTCATCAGAGTATTCAAACGCTACGAGCTGCAGACGCCGAATACTCTGAGAAAGAATCAGAGATAACTATATTCTCTTAATGATTTCCCGGTTTATCTTCCGGCGCAGTTCAAACAGATAATTACTGCTGGAGGGGTATGACTTAAATGTCATTTTTTCCTTCTCCCCTTCCTGAATCAAAGACTCCACCGTTTCCCGGTTTGACAAGCTTTCCAGTAAATCCATGGCCCGCAGGTCATAAAAAGCTTCCATCTGCACCTGGTTCCTGATGGAGGAAACTACACTGCCGCCCTCACCCGGATACACCAGATAGGGATCTCCGGAAGGAAATGCAAAGCCCGCATGGGTTTCCGCATAAGGATCGATATGCCGGAGGGAAAAAGCAGAATTATAAAAATTATAGCCCCAATGCAGGAATCCCTTGATGCGGTACAGGTACATCAACACTCCCATAATCCGGTTTCTCGCACTTGGCATCGCATAGAACCGGTTTGGCACATCCACACATTGTACGCAGCAATAATACACCCACAAATCCTCCACACCGTGGTCAATAAATGGCTGGATATGGTCATCAGCCGGAATGGGGTGCTCTACGATACCCTGCTTGTAAAATTCATAGCTGCTAAGCGCATCCACAATGGTATATCCCTCTAACAGATCAGTAACCTGTTTTTTGGCAGCCAGATAACTTTCCAGATGTTCTACCCCAGGCTCATCCGAAATATGGAAAAAAAGCTGATTCTTCTCATATCCGAGATCTGCCAGCTTCCCAAGAAGCGCTGGTACAAAGTTTTCCAGAAAATACCGGTATTCTGCGGAAACAGCCTCCACTTCCCAGCCAAAGATCTGCTCCTTACCGTTCTCTGTTTCAGCAATGATCTTTGGTGTGGCATATGCTCCCCACTGGGTAAAGAAATGAGCAATTTCCAGATTCTGAATCCCATATTTCCTGCATAGCTTACACCACCGCTCCAGCTGCCCAAATCCAAATAGGTACTGCCCTTCTTTCCGTATCACCTCCACCAGCTGGACGGTTGTCCTATCCCCTCCCACTGCCGTATCCAGCGGCTGTGTAAAAACAGGCGTTAGCAGCAGATTAACCCCGCACTCTTCTCCTGCAAAGCGGATATAGTTCTCAACAATTTCCCAGTGCTCCTCACTAAAAGCTTCAACATTGTAATAGTCCGCCAGACAATCCGCATGAAACCACTCTGTATGCAGAAGCCTCTGCTCCGGCAGGACCGCCGGAAGTACCTGCAGCTGTAAGGTCTGCTTCCAGTTCTGTTCCACTGCATATGGGTTATGGATAATCACGCCGTTTGCACAGGTTGTTACCACTTCCGCTTCTGCTGTAATTGTTATCTCATGGCTCCCCGTCTCCAGGTTCCGTAGATCAATATCAATCCAGACGCTTCTCATCTGACCGGGAACAGGAATCACCGTGTCATCAAAAGGCAACAGCACATCGGGAAACATGCCCGCTTTGGTAGTAATATAATTCGTATCATATTCTGCATAGCAGGGATAATCCGAAGGCACCAGTCCCACCTTTCTCATTCTCGCCTCTGCACCGGATACCTGGAGGTGAAATTTCTGCTGCGGCATCCCCCGCTCTCCATCCAGGGCAGTGTATATCAGCTGAAAAGATACTATTTCATTCCGGAATCCCTCCAGATTCCAACCCGGCTTCCATGTTTCCGGCATACGTTCCGGAAATACCTTCTCCAGGGAATGTGTCAAAAAAAACTCATAACGTACCATAGATAAAAATCCTCCTTTTCTCTTATCCTTTGATTCCACTCATCGCAATTCCTTCCACAAACTGTTTCTGAAGGAAGATATACAGTAGAAATGGTGGCAAAAAGGTCAATGTTGAGCCTGCCATCACCAGGCCATAGTTCGTTGAATAGCTTCCCTTCAGCGCAGAAATCGCAAGTGTCAACGTCTGCCTCTCCGGTTTCGTCACTATTACCAACGGCCAGAGGAAGTCATTCCAGCAGGTGATAAAGGTAAAAATCATCAAAGATACCATAACCGACTTAATCAGCGGTATCACGATTGAAATAAATATCCGGTTCTCGCCACATCCATCAATTCTGGCTGCTTCCAGAAGTTCATCCGGTATGGTCACCATAAACTGCCTGATCAAAAAAACGCCAAAAGCATTGATAATCGGTAAAAAAAGCGCAGGGTAAGTATTCATGAGCCCCAGTTTTTTCATGATGGTAAATACCGGAATCAAAGTTACCTGTCCTGGAATCATCAATGTAGCAAGATAGATGCTAAATAACTGGTCGCGGAACGGAAACTTCTTCTTGGCAAAAGCATAAGCCGCCATAGAAGAGATGACGCAATTGAGCACACAGGCGGAAACCGTTACGATGATACTGTTGGTCAGATTGGTAGCAAGATTGAAATTTCGGAATACGCGGTTATAGTTAATAAAACTGAAATCTACATTTTCAAAATTTAAATCCAGTACTGTTTTCTGTGTCAATGATACCAGCATCATGTAGATAAAAGGAGCCATAGCCAGAAGCGCAGCAAATAAAAGAACCGCCCCGATGATGATTTTAAATATCCAGCCTTTCTTGTCCGCTTTCCTCATGCTGCCTCCTCCCCTCGGTCCTTTAATAATAATTTCTGCACAAACGATATAAACAGTACAAATACAAACATGAGCAGGGCGATGGCACTTGCATATCCCATGTTATATTCCTTAAATGCCGTATTATAAATTGTCAGCACCAATGTAACCGTACTCATACCTGGACCCCCACCCGTCATGGTATACACCAGATCGAACACCTGAAATGACCAGATCGTACCCAGGGTCACAACCAGGAACGTCACGCTGGACAGGCTGGGAAGTGTAATATATAAAAAGTTCTGTACGATTGATGCACCATCTACCTCAGCCGCTTCATACAAACTCCGGGGAATGTTCATGATTCCCGCATAATAAATCACCAGAAAGTACCCTATATTCTTCCAGATGCTGGTAATGCAGATACTGATCAGTGAAGTAGACTTTCCGCCCAGCCAGTTGATATGGGGAATGCCGAAAAGTCCCAGCACATGATTCACTACACCTGTGGGGCTTAACAAAATCGACCATAAAGTACCAACCAGGATCGCGGAAGCAATAACGGGAATGAACAACGAACTTTTAACAAAATTCCCAAATCTGGTTTGGAACCGTTCTGCAATAACTGCCGCAAATATCAACGAAAGCATCGTCTGTACAGGCACTGTGATGAGCGTAAATATGGCTGTATTCTTCAACGACGCCCAGATATAAGAATCCTTTAGCATCCTGGCATAATTTTTAAGACCCACGAACTGGGCTGGCTGCAAAACATTATATTTAGTAAAGCTGAAATAAACATTCATGATAATGGGGACTAAAGAAAAGACCATAATCAGTATAAAGCTGGGCAGCACATATGCGATACCGGTTAAAGCCTCTTTTTGTTTGCTCTTCATAGACTTCCCTTCCTTTTGCCTGGATAAAGTTCTGCCTGACGAATCAGATTCTGTCAGGCAGATCATGAACCACTAATTAATACTTTCTGAATATTCTACTGTTTTCTGAATCGCCTCTTCCGGGGTTAAATCTCCCAGCATCATAAGCTGTAAATTCTTGTATAAAGTATCCATTACTTTAAAGGAGCCATTTGCAACAGGCAGGGTATGTAAATATTCATTCTGAGTCTCATACATGTCCTTAAACACTGGGTTATCATTATATTCCTCATCCTTAGTAATCGGAGGGAATCCGGCAATCTCTTTATGGAAGCTTGACATCACCGGTGCAGACGTCATGTACTTGATGAGTTTCACTGCTAATTCTTTATTTTTACATGCATTGCTTACAATCAGTGCATCTGATGCTACCCATGTAGCCTTTGTATCTTTCTCAAAACTAGGGATAAATGACCAGTTGATGCCAGCATCAGTTAATACACCTGCTGATTTTGCATCCATAGAAGCTACTGCTATACGGTCTTCACAAAACTGGGTTCTCACATCATCCCCGGACAACGCCAGACTTTCATCTGTAAGCACACCATATTTGAATTTCAAATCATAAAGGAACTGTGCCGCCTCCACAGCTGCTCCATTGTCCATCAGCGCAACCTTACTGCCGTCTTTATTATAGATATCTCCACCGGCCTGCCATAAATATGGATAATAGATATTATTTAACGCACCGATTGCCGGATCCGCCCATTCCTGTGCAAAAGGTATTACATTCCCCAGATTGGCTTCTTTAACCTGCACCAGAACCTGGGTCAGTTCATCCCATGTCTTCGGCAGCTCTGTAATTCCTGCTGCCTTCAAAATGTCCATGTTGAAATATGGAATTCTCGCATTTCCTACAATAAATGGAATTGCATACTGTCCACCCTTCATATTCCCCTGATCGAAGTAAAGATAATTATCCTTCTCTTCCTGAGTGAAATAACTATCTACATCTGCCAGTGTTCCCATCTCAATAAAATCATTGAACATCTCCAGATACATATAGCCTACATCCGGGCCTTCGCCAGAGGAGAAACCTGTCAGATATTTTTCTTCATAATTACCCCAAGGTGTAATTTCAATCGATAGTTTCACATTGTTTTCTTCCGCCCACGGCTCTAATGTCTTAGTCCAGAATTCCTTATCCAGGGAATCTCCTGTTCCAAATGGGGGCATCCATAGCAGAAGATTAGCCTTCTCCCCTTTATCTGCTCCTTTTGTGCTGTCTGCATCACTGCTTACACTGCTTGCCGCTGTACTTGTTTCTCCATCTGCTCCTTTTCCGCATCCTAATAGAGAAACACCCATCATTGCCGTAACCAACAAAACACCCAATACCTTTTTTGCTTTCATAAGCTCGCTCTCCTATTCTCTGATCTCCTTTTGTTACTGTTTCATAAGCACTCTTATCTTAGCAGATTATTTTAATATCTTAAATGTTCTATTTTTTATGGGTTTAAGCAATTATTATATAATCAAGCATAAAAAAACATATTTTATATAACAAATTTACATTTCTTTCGTTTTGCGCTTACATTTTTTCGTTATTATGCGTTTAACAAATTAATTTTTATTGATTGTTATATAAAAATTGTATATTCAAGCAACATACAACAGCACTCTCAACTCCCATACTTCACAATCTTTTGATCTTTCCTTTATCCATCTGCCATATTTACACTGCCTACTTTCGGATAGTAAATTACCATTTATCAGAAAATACATCAATGGCGAAAAAAGGCAGCTGCTGCACGGCTCTGTCCATGCATCAGCTGCCTGACGTTTCTCAAACATTAGTCTTTAACGTTTCCAACATCAATAACGGATTCTTTCATTTCCTTCTTTTCTTCTGTCCAATCGGAAAGGCCGTCTTCCTCTTCCTTTGACACTTCCCCATTTTTAGAATCTTTATTTTCTTCCTTCGGCTCCGGAATTCCCTTTGCCTCCCGGAATATCTTCATGAATTCCTTACCGGTAATGGTCTCTCTCTCGATCAGGAATTCTGCGATCTTATCCATCACATCCCGGTTTTCTGAGAGAAGACTCTTGGCCTCTTCATATGCTTCTTTCAGCATCCTCATGACTTCATCATCCACCTGGGAAGCAGTGGCTTCCGCACAGTTCATTACGGTACGTCCGCTTAAGTACTGGTCTTCCTTTGATGACAGGCCCATAAGGCCGAACTTCTCCGACATACCGTACTGGGTGATCATAGCACGCGCTACCTTGGTAGCCTGTTCAATATCATTCGCTGCACCGGTGGTAACGGTGTCAAAGACGATCTCCTCTGCCGCGCGGCCGGCCAGATAGCCTACCAGCATGGCATGAAGCTCTTTCTTGGAATTCAAGAATTTTTCTTCTTCCGGAACATGCATTACGTATCCCAAAGCACCCATGGTTCTTGGAACAATAGTGATCTTCTGCACAGGCTCCGAATCCTTTTGAAGGGCGCTGACCAAGGCATGTCCCACTTCGTGATAAGAAACAATGCGCCGTTCCTCTTTGTTAAGGACACGGTCCTTTTTCTCTTTTCCTACCAGCACCACTTCCACAGCTTCAAATAAGTCCTTCTGAGCCACCGAATGACGGCCGTTTTTCACCGCCAGGATAGCGGATTCATTGATCATGTTGGCAAGATCGGAACCAACGGCTCCTGAGGTTGCCAGAGCAATGGCATCTAAATCAACGGTATCGTCAAGAAGCACATCCCGGGCATGAACCTTTAAGATATCCACGCGGCCTTTTAAATCCGGCTTATCCACGATGATCCGCCGGTCAAAACGGCCTGGGCGGAGAAGCGCAGGATCCAGGATTTCAGGCCGGTTGGTAGCTGCAAGCACTAAAAGTCCCTTAGAGGAATCAAACCCATCCATCTCAGAAAGCAGCTGGTTTAAGGTCTGCTCTCTCTCATCGTTTCCTCCGCCGAATCTGGAATCACGGCTCTTACCGATGGCATCTACCTCGTCTATAAAAATAATACAGGGAGCAGATTCCTGGGCCTGCTTAAATAAATCCCTGACACGGGAAGCTCCCACACCTACAAACATCTCTACAAAATCAGAACCGGACAGAGAATAAAAGGGAACATGGGCCTCTCCTGCAACCGCCTTGGCAAGCAGGGTTTTTCCCGTTCCGGGAGGTCCTACAAGAAGCGCTCCCTTGGGAAGCTTTGCACCGATCTTTGTATATTTTCCCGGATTATGGAGGAAATCCACGATTTCAGTTAAGGATTCCTTAGCCTCATCTTCCCCCGCCACATCTTTAAAGGTAATGCCTGTCTCCTTCTGCACATAAACCTTGGCATTGCTCTTTCCAACGCCCATGAGTCCGCCTCCGCCGACCCTGCGCATCATGAAGTTCAAAAGGAATCCCATGGCTGCAAACAAGAGCAGATAGCTAACAATGGTCTGAATGAAAAAGTTGCCGTCACGGCGGGTTCTAAGGGTTTCCACTCCGGCAGTGCGAAGGCGTTCCGCCAGATTTAAATCGTTGTCCATCCTTACCGTATAATAGGTAACGCCAGGTTTATAACCTTCCCAGGTCTTCTTGGGGTTTATGGTAATCTTCGTATCCTCTACATTAACCGATTCCACCTGCTTTTCATCTACCATATTCATAAAGGTATCGTAGCTCAGTTCTTTGTTGGTCCTCGTCGTAATCGCGCCGTGCAGATAAGAAATCCCTGCTACCGCAATAAGAAACGCGATGACCCATATAGCGATGGCCTGGGTATTCTTCGGCATCTTATTATTATTATTATTTTGATTCTTGTTATCCATCTGTGTGAATTCTCCAATCCGGATAGTTTCTACCCATTATATACCTCTATCATTATAGTGTCAGTTTCCCCATAAATCAAGAAAAGAATTATTAAATCCTTATAAACACCCGGGCTGGTTTAATTTAACAGCCATGAATTTTTACCATAAGAAAGGGTTCAGACAATATTTTATACTTTATATTCTTAGTTTTTTCATATAATACTGGATTTTTTCAAAGAATAGCTGTATAATTTCTTTTTTAAAAATATTTCATACCATTACAAAAGGAGGTTACACTGTTATGTCAGTGAAATACGTATTTGTCACCGGAGGAGTTGTGTCCGGGCTTGGCAAAGGTATTACCGCAGCATCTCTTGGACGGCTGCTAAAGGCCAGAGGCTATAAGGTCACCATGCAGAAATTTGATCCGTACATCAACATTGATCCGGGCACCATGAATCCAGTGCAGCATGGTGAGGTTTTCGTCACCGAGGACGGTGCTGAAACCGATCTTGACCTTGGCCATTACGAACGATTTATCGACGAAAATCTGACTCAAAATTCCAACGTTACTACCGGTAAGGTCTACTGGACCGTACTGACCCGTGAACGGCGCGGGGACTTCGGGGGAGGCACCGTACAGGTTATCCCTCACATTACCGACGAAATCAAAAGCCGTTTTCACTGCAGCAACAGCAACTCCTCTGAAACAGAGATCGCCATTATAGAAGTAGGCGGAACGGTAGGCGACATCGAAAGCCAGCCATTCCTTGAAGCGATCCGTCAATTCCAACGCGAAGCAGGCCACGAGAATGTCATTCTCATCCACGTGACCCTGGTTCCATATCTAAAGGTTTCCGGCGAACTGAAAACCAAACCCACCCAGTCCAGTGTAAAAGACTTACAGGGAATGGGTATCCAGCCCGACATCATTGTATG
>POVV01001029.1_pt1 | contig 12201 bp, 11 predicted proteins | sample 1560271 | NCBI WGS metagenome assembly POVV01 (sample SAMN08337232, study PRJNA429181) | Bioreactor metagenome, whole genome shotgun sequencing project. | biome: cows' rumen and soil; feature: anaerobic; isolation source: anaerobic chemostat enrichment culture, galacturonate as sole carbon... | reverse complement strand
ACATTCGTCTTTTGGTGCCGGCACATCATGCCGCCGGCGTACTTTAACGCGGTTCAATTCGGTCTTTATTGTTCTGTTTCCGCCAGCAGGGTGGCGGCTTGTTTTTGAATTTCCTCTGCCACCGCATAGGCTGCTTTACTATAGCTCTCCGGCAGCTTTGCGGCGGTACCGTTGATGATCAGCTCGCCATCTGACCGGTTTAATGAAGCGTCGTAAAACATCGTGGCTTCCTCGCGCTGAACGCTGGCTACGCCATTGAGGGGGACAATCAGGTTTTCGGCGCTTTTCTTATAGGCGATCAGTTTGCCGTTATCAAAGTAATACTTAGCGGTACTTTTTTCGTATTCCTTGGTCTGCCGCTCTTCGGCATAGACTAATACGTTGTCAGCAAAGTAGGCGGTGAAATCGACTTCCGTACTGCCGTTGCTGCGTTTGCCGTCAATGGCCTGGTAACCGGCCAGTGCTTTGTCAATGTCGGCAACTGCCTGACGCGGGTCTGTGTCCACTTCGGCGGTAACGGCCAGCGCACGGTAGTCGTCAGACAGATAGGGCCTGATCAGATCAAGCGCCACCGGCAGTTCGACGAATCTGGCCGAGTCCTCTGGCTGGTGATAGAAGACAACATATTTACCGGTCAGGTAATAGGTCGTCTGATCACTAAATGCAGGCAGGTCTGCGGCGGGAGAGGCTGCGCCTGCCGCCTGCCGCAGCAAGCGGGTTACGCCCTGCTTTGCCTCGTCGGTATTGCGAATCAGCCGGGCAGCTGTAACAGGCACGCGTTTCTTCAGGTTATAGTTGACCGTTGTCAGCAGTGGCTTGCTGCTATCAGCCTGTATTTGTTCACCGCGGAATACTACACTGATCAAGTCCGGTTCCTGGCGGGTTACGGTATAGTCCAAACGCAGGCTGTCTGCCGGCGCAAGCGCTGCCGAGTACTCTCCCGGCACCTGGAACAACTGATAGTTGACCAGTACCGAAGTGACCATATTGGACATATCCAACTGAGGATAAAACACGTCAATGGTATCGGTTTTATGCGAAAGCCGGGATAGCTTATAGCCAAGATCGGAGGCAGGCGCGGCGGGTTGAGTTTGCAGGACGCCGGCTTGCGGACTGTTCGCCCAAGTAAGTGATATGGGAGCAGACAAAAGCCCGGCCAATGCGAAGGCCAGCAGCTTGCTGTATGGTAATTTCATGTGTTAGACCTCCTCAATCAGGCTGTCGGTCAAGGCTGCCTGGCAGCCCGACCTTTCGCAGCCTGTAACATTTCAAGAATTTCATTGCATTCTATACAATTTAACGGCTGCGGACAGAAAAAGTAACGCTTCACTTCAGAGCTTTCTTGTTGTAAGCATAGCAGGAATATACGAATCCCTGCCCGAAACCATATGATGAAATGGCAACACCAAGAGGAGCGGGGCGTGAATATGGAAAATTGGCCGGAGTTTATTAAAGAGCATTTTGCAACTGTCCCCTTTTTTCAATATATGGAGGTAACGGTTGCAGAGACTGCCCGCGGACAGGCAAAGCTAAAGCTGCCGATGAAACCGCAGTATGCCAATACGTATGGGATTACGCATGGCGGTATTGTTACCGCTTTAGTCGATATGGCGGCAGGCGTTGCTTTACGGACCCTGAAATACCGGATTCTGACGGTAGAGGTGTCGACCAGTTATTTCGAGCCGGTGGCGCTGGATGACGAGCTGCTCGCCGATGCCCGGCTGGTGAAGGAAGGCCGGAAGCTGCTGCATGTTGATGTGGATGTGTATAATCAGGCCGGTACACTGGTGGCCAGAGGCAAATCGATATACTTTGTCCGCGGGGAAGACAGTGCGGCATATTATTAATCAGCAGATGCCGCAGCCTGGGGTGTGGCATGTTAGAAGCGGCGGCAGCGAGTGCTTTTCGCTGCCGCTTTTTCCTGCGTGGCTGGCAGGTATAAATGGCTGCCTGTGCCGAATGTTATTGGTTATGTGTTAAGAACGTACTGGAGGATACAGATGAAGACATGGGCCTATGCCTTGATTATGCTGTCAGCTTTTTTATGGGGTATTATTTCAATTTTTGTGAATGGTTTGGCGGGGCTTGGTTTTTCCACCATTCAGATTGTTGCGCTCCGGGTAACGATCAGCGCTATTCTGCTGGCTTTGTATATTGCCGTTAAAGACCGGAGCCTGCTGAAGATCCGGCTGCGGGATAGTCAATACTTTATCGGGACAGGGATTTTAAGTATCGCGTTCTTTAATTGGTGTTATTTTAGCGCCATTCAGGAAACCTCTGTGGCGGTCGCCGCCATTTTACTGTATACCTCGCCTGCCTTTGTTCTGTTGTTATCGCGGCTGTTTTTGGGTGAAGCGTTAGATGCCGGGAAAATAATTGCACTGGTTGTCACTTTTATCGGCTGCGGTTTTGTGGTTGGTATCCTGCCTGCCGGACTGACCGGTTCGATCTCCCTGTTTGGCCTAGCGACCGGACTCGGAGCCGGCTTTGGTTATGCGCTATACAGTATCTTTGGCAAATTCGCCCTGCGCCGCTACAGCGCGTTGACGGTGACTCTCTATACGTTCGTCTTTGCCGCGGCCGTCATGCTGCCGGTGAGCGGACTTTGGCAGTCGCGTGCCTTATTTGCCAGCGGGCCCGCTATTGCCTATAGTCTTAGCTTCAGTCTATTTTCCACTGTGCTGTCCTATCTTTGCTATACTGTCGCTTTGTCCTATGTCGAAACCGGCCGTGCCGCCATCATTGTTACGATGGAGCCGATTGTCGCCGCCATGGTCGGGACAATCTGGTTTGACGAAAGCCTGAACGCCTGGCAACTGCTCGGCATCATCCTGGTAGTCGCAGCCGTCGTATCGGTTCGAGGCAAAAAGAGTGAAGTAAAAGCAACAGGATAAGGGGGGAGCGAGGGGACTTTTTAACCACAAAGGACACAAAGGGCGCACGTTGTGCGCCTGCACAAAGGAGAGATCGGGCGCATATTATGCGCCCTAATTTTTCTTCATGGTTCTCTTTCTTTGTGTAGGCGCAACGCGCCGGCTTCGTGTCCTTTGTGGTTCAAATCGTTCTCCCGTTCTCCAATTAAGCAGGAATATTCTGCGTGTTCACGAAAATAGTGTATAAACAGTGAATAATCCGGAGGTGTGATGGCGTGAGAAAACGGGTGTTTTTTACTATTTGTTTGTTAGTATGTATGCTTTTGCCGGCAATTGCTTTGGCGGCTTCTGTTCCGGAGCAGGAAACCAGAGAACTGATGGGGCAATTTGATGCGGCGCGGCAGAAGATCGAAACCGGTATCGACTATCCGGCGTTTTGCATCCTGAGGCAAGAACTGGGCCAGGCCACCCAGGTGTTTAAAGAAAAGTATCCGGAAGGGGAAGCGACTGAGGACTTTGGCTATCTAAACCGGCTGTATGGAGACATTGAGGAAACGTGGCGGCTCAAGGCGGAGTATAAGGTGCAATTTCTTCCAAAAACTAAGGAACAAGGTAAAGCAAGGGGAACTACCCCCTATTTCATTCATACCATTATGCTGAAGATGGCCTATCCCGATGCCATGAATGTCAGCCTTGAAAGCAAGGAACACGGCTACTTTATCAATAGTGTCCTGGATAATCTCCTGGGACACGCGGTTAGCGTGACCAACCTGACCGGTGGCAAATGGCTGCAATAGGGTAGAGAATAGGAGAACCGGTTTTAAATTTCGATTAAGTGCTGAATGCTGGATGGTGCGGACACAACATGCTGTCTGCAAGGCGTTGGAGAATATGGGGGAAGCCAGTAAATGCATTCGCTGCGCTGGACGGAACAAACAAAGTGAGGGCTTTGCCGTGATTGTACGGCAAAGCCCTCATTTTGGTGTAGATCATTCCGGAACGGTATTGCCGCTAAATACTTTTTCATCAGTGTTCTGATAAAAAGTTAAAAATTTTTCGCAAATACGGGAAAGCCGTTTATCTTTAGCCATGTAAACGGTTTTGCTTACATACAGATTATCATCTGTTACAGCTCTGCAAACAAGCGGATCGCTGAATTGCTCGCCTGCTTCAGCAGGCACAAGGGCAATCCCCAGGTTTTGTTCAGCAAATTGTACTGCCGTGGTCCTTGTTGTGCTGACTGACAAAAAACGCGGCGTCAGGCCAAGCGCAAGAAAATGCTCTTGTAAAAGTGGCAGACTGCCCAAATTAGTACATAGTGGCAGCTCGTACAAAGCTGACAAAGGGATTTGTTTTTTGAGCTGCCTGACCAAAGGATTTGTTTTATGCATAACAATAATAAAACGATCCTTATGGGACATGAGTATTTGAAACCTGTGCGGCTCCGGCAAGGGCGCATTGGCAATTGCAAAATCAGTAATGCCATCAAGGATATGTCTGACCTGTGTGTATACGTCCACTTCGTATATCTGGTAATTAACATTAGGATTAGCCTGGTGGAAAGGCTTGAGATAGGTTTTGACAAAGAGCGGCGCCCGGGCGGGCGACAAACTTATTTTCAGTGTACCGGCGATGTGATGTGTGCAATTTTGTAATTCAAGCCGTGTGGCTTCCTCAATTGCACAAAGCTTTTTGGCTTGCTCATAAAAGACCGCTCCAGCTTCGGTTAATTGCAGCTTGCGTACACCCCGCTGCAGTTTGAGCAATTTGGCGCCATAGTTTTGCTCAAGCTGCCTGAGTTGGACGCTAAGAGCAGGTTGCGCAAGGTTCAGGTTTTGGGCAGCGGCACTCAGGCTGCCTGCTTCCACCACCTTGATGAAATTCTGATAGTAGGTTAAATCCATAAAAACCTCATATATTGATAATTTTTATATTTTATATAAATAATATATATTTTAATTTTATTTACTTGTATAATACACTAAAAACATTAGTTTGCCAAGCAAGTGAGGAAGTGTAGTGTATGTTTATTAATCGCAGCAAGAGACGCCGCCAGCTGCTGGCAATTGCGTCAGGTCCATTACTTTTTGCCATAACGATATTGCTTTTGCATAATTTGTTTGGCTATAAAGAGAGTGTAGCCATTGGCACGACGGCTTGGATGTCCTGTTGGTGGATATTGCGCCCTGTAAACATTTCTGTTACGGCATTTGTGCCTATAGCCATTAATGCAGCGTTTGATCTTATCCCCATGGGACAGATTATCAGCCAATATTTTTCTGAAATCATTGTCTTGCTTTTCGGCGCAGACATTATTTGCCTGACCTGGCACACGACCGGGCTGGACAAGCGCCTTTCCATCAAGACCTTATGTATGATCGGCACATCTATGAAGCAACAAATAGCTGTCTGGCTGCTTGCTTCGACCTTCCTGTCCATGTTTCTGCCCAATGTGGTTGTTTGTACTATCATGGTTCCTATTGCTGTGTCCATGCTGCGTTTTGTAGGTGAAGAGGACATCATACCCCAGCAGACGGGCGGCGCCAAAGCACAGCGCAGCACCCAGGGCAGTACCGGTGATCAGATAGATCGTCCCCCATAGCGGCCCAAACGCCAAACCGCCGGCCGTACCCAATACCAGGGCCGGAAAAAACAGAAACGGGCGAAGCCCATTACACAATATATACAAAAACGGACCCCAATAGCCCCATGCCAGAATCAGGTCACGAATAGCGGCCGGTCTCAGCCGCTCCGAACCGAAGCCGTAGGCGTAGATAGCGCCAATCATGATTACTCCGGCCAGACAGCCGATAACCGACGGCTTAATCGTTGGTATCATAAAGTGTCTCATAGATATTTATTATATCACGCACCTCTGCCGTGTAAAGAAAATTCATCCATTGCCGTTACCTTTCCCTATAACCAACGTTTACTATTTTAGAAAGGAATATAGGAGGTTATTACCATGTTTAAAAAAATCACTATCCTGATGACTATAGGTTGTCTGTTAACCGCTCCGGCGTTTGCCAGTGAGGCGGCCAAAACGCTGATTCAGGTATCCGGCAGCAGTCAGCAGGAGGTTGTTCCTGATGTTGCCCGCATTACGGTTTCCATCAGCTCAGTCAATGACAATCTGGAAAAAGCCAAGGCCGAGCATACGCAAAATAACAATCAGGTCCTGGCTGCGCTGAATGCGCAGGGAATAAGCAACGAACAAATCAAAACCACTACATATCAGGTTGAGCCGATTTACAGCTATGAAAAAGACCGGCTGCCCAAGCTGAAGGGCTATAGGGTAACCAGCAGGCTGGAGATCCGTACTGCAATTGAGAATGCGGGGATACTGGTGAATGAAGTGACAAGCTCAGGAGCCAATGAGATCAACTCGATCCGGTTTGAAACCAGTGACGAAACCGCCGGCAAGGACGCAGCGCTAAGAGATGCGGTTGCGGATGCGCTGCGCAAAGCGGACGTCATTGCCGCCGCCCTCAATAAAAGAGTCGCCAACATCACCCTGGTCAACGAATCCGGCGTATATTATCACCCGGTCATGCAGGAAAGCCGGATGCTGAAAGCGGCCACCGCGGACGCGGCGGTTCCCTCACTTCCCGCCGGCAAGGTAACAATTGGCGCCAATGTGCAGGTGACGGTTGCCTTAGAATAGCAGACCGCTGCAAATAGTTTCCGGACCAATTACTGAGGGTCACCATCTTTTCGAGACGGTGACCCTTTTTATACCTGCAAAATCAGGCAATATTTTTAGTTTGCTTTAGGAGCCGCCGGTAACGGAGCCGTCCTAAACGCATGCATTGCCGGTTTGACTTCTTTGGCATTATCCCGCACCTCTTGCGGAATCTCTATGGGATCGATCTGATTATACTTTGAATAGGTTACTTGCATCGTTAAGGTTGATCTGGCCAAAAAGCCTTCTATTTCCGCCCGGCTCTTCGGATCGCCTATATCCAAAAACAAGCCTGCCGCTTTGCGAATCGGGCCGGTTAAATCAATCTCCACCTCGGTTATCATCCCGGTCGCTTTATCCACTTTCATGTGATATGTCAGGTCGCCGGCAGCCAGCAGCCCCAGGCGTCCTGCCGCAATCGCCCGCAGCATTTCCTTATCCTGTACAGTGCTTCGGTTAAGCATCTCGCCGAGTAAATCGCTGATTGCCACCGTGTCCAGCGTGACTTCCATATATTTAAAAGAAGGCATTTCCCGTTTCAGGTTCACAGACTTTATCAGCTTCCACATCCGCTGGGAAAGCACCTTATCATCTGTCGAAAGCTTCGTGTTCAGGGAAGGGGCAATCGGCAGGACCTGTTTGATCCAGGCATTATTATGCAGCAGATACATCACCAGATTGCCTTGATCCTCTTCCAGATACTGCTTGAATAATACGGTATGTTCTGTCAGCGTATCGCGATAGGACATGCGGATATCGTTCTCAACTCCCAGCGGTTTGCCCCGACCTTCCCCATTCAAAGTGATCTGTATTTCCCCCATCGGGGTCTCCGCCTTAATCGTGGCATCATAGTGCAGGCTTTCTGCCTTCTGCAGCTTCATGTATGCATTATGTACATATTCCTTTTCCGAGGGCTTTTCAGCAGCCGCAGCCAACGGTCCGCTCATCGCCGCAAACAGCACGCATACCAGAACAACTCCCCAATGGAGCTTCCGCAACAATCCCATCATATGATCAAACTCCTTTACCTTTTTCCGGCAGCCATACCTTACCAGTATCACCAGTATAGAATATTTACCCACGCTTTACAATCGGGGAACCGCCATTTTACCCTTGCGTATTGCCGGCAAAGCAGATAGTATTTTAGGTAAGCTCAGCCGGCGCGTACACCGCAGGCGGCTCAGAACAGAGAAGAGGAATGACTGATGAAAGCACTTGTATTGGCGGAAAAGCCGAGCGTTGCCCGTGAAATCGCCCGTGTCCTGAACTGCCACACCAAAAGCAAAAACTGTATTGAAGGCCCCCGCTATGTGGTTACCTGGGCGCTGGGACATCTTGTCACCCTGGCGGAACCTGAAGATTATAACAAAGCATATAAGGAATGGCGGCTTGAAGACCTGCCGATGCTTCCGGCCACCCTGGAGTTAAAAGTCATTAAACAAACCGCCTCCCAGTACTACGCTGTCAAGCAGTTGATGAAGCGGTCTGATATTCAGGAGCTGATCATTGCCACCGATGCGGGGCGCGAAGGGGAATTAGTCGCCCGCTGGATCATGGCGATGGCCAAATGGCAAAAGCCGTTTCGGCGGCTTTGGATATCTTCACAAACCGATGCCGCTATCCGTGAAGGCTTTGCCTCGCTCAAGCCGGGCGCCGCTTATAATAACCTTTACAACGCCGCGATTTGCCGGGCCGAGGCCGACTGGCTGGTGGGGCTCAATATTACCCGCGCCCTGACCTGCAAGCACAACGCCCAATTAAATGCCGGACGCGTCCAGACACCGACTCTGGCGATGATTGTCAACCGCGAAACAGAAATACAGCGCTTTGTCCCCCAGGATTTCTGGACTGTCCGCGCCCAGTTTTCCGGTTACTTCGGCGACTGGCGCGACAGCAGCGGCAACAGCCGGATTATGAATGCCCGGCAGGCGGAAGAGCTCGCCGCAAAGCTTCAGGGCCAGACCGGCACGATTACCGAAGTCACCACACAGACCAAAAGCGAACCCCCGCCTCTCGCCTATAATTTAACCGAGCTGCAGCGTGACGCCAACAAGCGCTACGGGTTCTCCGCCCAAAAGACGCTGGCCATATTGCAGGGCCTGTATGAGCAGCACAAGCTGGTAACATATCCTCGTACCGATTCGCGGTATATTACAACAGACATTGTCCCCACCCTGACCGCGAGACTGCAGGGAATCGCCGCCGGCCCCTACGCCGAATGGGTGAAGCCCTTGCTGCAAGCGCCGTTGACGCCCACCAAGCGCTTTGTCGACAACGCCAAGGTCACCGACCATCATGCGATCATCCCCACCGAACAGCCGCTGCGGCTGGCGGCTCTCAGCACAGATGAGAAAAGTCTGTACGATCTGATCGCCAGACAGTTTATCGCCGTCCTGTATCCGCCTTACCGCTATCAGCAAACCACTCTGGTTACCACCGTCCAGGGCGAGCGGCTGTATTCGTCAGGTAAAGTCGAGCTCGAACGCGGCTGGCGGGCTGTCACAACCCGGCAGGCTGATCCCGGCGAGCAGGCTGACGACGTTCCCGATCAAAAGCTGGCCGTCCATCATAAAGGGGAGCAGGTTCCGGTCGTAACCGCTAAGCTGAACAAGTCAAAAACCAAGCCGCCGGCCCGTTACACGGAAGCCACACTGCTGGCAGCGATGGAAAACCCCGGCAAGTTTATCGCTGATGAGGAACTGCGCGAATCGATCAAACAAAGCGGCTTAGGCACAGTAGCCACCCGCGCCGAAATTATTGAAAAGCTGATTCATACCAGCTATATTGAGCGCCACGGCAAAGAGCTGGTGCCGACATCCAAAGGCAAGCAGCTGATTGATCTGGTCCCCAGCGCGCTGAAGACACCGGAGCTAACCGCCCAGTGGGAGCAGACTCTGACCCATATCGCCCAGGGGAAAGAGCCGCGCGCCCGCTTTATCGAACAGATCAAAGCCTACACGGCAGCCATTGTCCGGGAAACCATCGAAGCCGCGGCAACCTACCGGGCGGACAATATCTCAAAAACCAAATGCCCGCTCTGCGGCAAATACCTGCTGCTCGTCAACGGTAAACGCGGCAAAATGCTCTCCTGCCCTGACCGCGCCTGCGGCCATCGCCAGCCGGAGAAAGAGCCTGTCGACGGCTTCCGCACCTCCAAGCACGAAAGCCGTATGAATCAGCGACTGATTGAAAAGTATAGCGACAAAGCACCTGTAAGCAATAACCTCGGCGATCTGTTGAAGCTGGCTTTGAACGAGAAAAAACGCGGGGACTAGGGGATGATTTTGAACCGCTAAAACGCCATGCGCACTATGTGCGCCGCCAAAAAAAGCACGGTGCGCAATTTTGCGCACCGCTATTTATTGTTCCTTAGCGCAGGCGCGTAGCGCCCTTTGCGTTTTGGCGGTTTAAAATTGTCCCCAATATCCGCTTCTATGCCGTCATGTGTAGCAGCGGCACTCGCGGATAACCCCGCAGCCGATCCGCTTGCCCGAGTTTCCGCTGGGCTGTGTGCGATAATCATCCGGACTCTGGTGAATGATGATCGTTTTACCGATAATGTCCTTTACCTGAAAGCGATCGGTGAAAAAGTGCATAATGGCAACCCCGTGGTTCGAAAACAGCACCGGGAAATCTCCGGCATGGTTTCCATGCGGCTGATTGGTCGGATTCCAGTGCTCACCTGCCGTGGCAAACGGTTCTCCGCTGGTGTTCGGGTCGCACTGATTCCCATCGTGAATATGGAACCCATGCGGTCCGATCGGCTGTCCGTCCTGACCGGCCGGCCGATATGGCGGCAGGCCGCAAACCTCCGCTTCCACCCAGGTTCCTCCCTGCACATCAAAAAAGCAAACCTGCCCCCGCAATGAGGGCGCCAGCCTGCTGCCGCAGAGCTCCGCACAGGCGCATCTCCGCTTCGTCGCTGTCTTGTTCATATCCTATCTCCTCTCCACACATCCTCTGCTATATGATATTGTTGTCTTATGGAGAGTGTGACAAAGCCTGACTATGCTATAGGCAATCGCTTACGCAATAGAATGAGGAAGAATAGGATTAAACCACAAAGGACACAAAGCCGGTGCGTTGCACCTACACAAAGGAAAAATTAAGGGCGCACACTGTGCGCCCCGTTCCCTCTTTGTGCGGGCGCCCAGCGCCCACTTTAACTATCCTTTGTGGTTTAAACGATAAATCTCCGTTTTCCGTTCTTTCTGGCCTCATGCTATCTTTTAGGAGGCTGTTCATGGTCTGCGAAGGAAACCGGTGTTTCCAGATACACGCTGGTGCCCGGGAACGCAATCGTGATTTGCTCCTGTTCTAAAATTTCCATGATCTTAAAGTTGATATCCTGCTTAATGTCCAGATACTCTTTCCAAACAATCGTCGTGGTGAAGAAATACAAAAAGAGCTGATAGCCCCGGTCTTCAATCGAATCCAGCTTGACAAAGATCATATTGTTATCAATCCGTTCATGCGCGTACAATAGGGCCTCGATTTTCGTTATACAGCGTTTCAGCTGATCGCTGGAGGTGCTGTAGGGCAGCCGCAAATGAAACGTAATCCGGCGCAGCGAGCGTTTGGTGTAGTTGACCACCGACGCGTTGACGATATTCGAATTTGGCACCGTCACCAACGCGTGGTCAAATAAACGCAGCTTAGTGCTCCGGAAGTTGATATCCACTACTGTCCCTTCAACATCGCCCGTTTTGACCCAGTCGCCGATGCTGAACGGCTTATCCGTAATAATAACAATCCCGGAAAAGATATTGGCCAGCAGATCCTTTGCCGCCAGCGCGAACGCCAAACCGCCTAACCCCAGACCGGCGATAAACCCGTTCACGTCATAACCCCAGTCACTGGCAATAGCGACAAAAGCCAGCGCCAGCACAACAAACCGGATCATCTTCGAAAAAAACGGAATTAATATCTTATCAACCTCGCGGTTAAACAGCCGGTTGATTTCCTGTTCATTAGCCGCATACATTTCCACTACATTATTGATCGCACCGGCGATGATGAAAATAATGCCTGAGCTAAAGATTTTATTAATCAGCGAACCATAGCCAGCCGGCAGGTAATTCCTGACCGCCAGATACGCACCGAACAGGACAATCAGCAGCTTGATCGGCCGGTAGAAGGCTGTCAGAAAGTATTCGTTGGCGGTATTGTCCTTTTTCTTATTCCAATTGAGAAAAAAGTCAAAAATATATTGTGTAAACAGATTTTTAAACAACAAACAAATGACAAAGATAATAATCGATCCGCCTAGCCGGTATAAATGCGAAAAGCTGATGATATATTGAAAGAATTCATGAGCGCTTGCTAAAAACTGCCGGTAGCTTTCCTGCATCTGTTAGCCTCCTATCCAATCAGGCCTTATTGATTTGTACATTTCCATATACAAAGCAATAAGGCCTGCCTATTTGCCAAAAGTCTCATAAACAGTACGCCTATCCGACCAGGGATGACAGCACTGCCGCCTTCGTCACAATGCCGACCAGTTGATTCTGCTCCCCGATGACCGCAATCGGGTATTTGGCCTCTGCCGCAACCGGCATTAAATCTTGCAGGCCGACATCTGGTGTCGTAATGGGAATATCTCTGATCAGCGCCTCTTCCATACTCAGCGCGCCGCTCCTTACCTGC
>POVV01001027.1_pt1 | contig 12252 bp, 12 predicted proteins | sample 1560271 | NCBI WGS metagenome assembly POVV01 (sample SAMN08337232, study PRJNA429181) | Bioreactor metagenome, whole genome shotgun sequencing project. | biome: cows' rumen and soil; feature: anaerobic; isolation source: anaerobic chemostat enrichment culture, galacturonate as sole carbon... | reverse complement strand
ACATTGACTCAGTCCATAAAATGCAAACGGTTTATTATCAAAGAATGGAATTTTAGTTATTAGTTGCCCGGCACGAGCGTCCAGACCACCTGGGGCTGGTAGAGTGATCGTATTCGCTCCTGAAATCAACGTCAGCACAGCAATACCATCAACTATTGTACAAGTGTTGGCTCCAACTGAAACACTATATTCGAGATTTTCCATTTCGGAGCGTGTCGGTACACGCCAGCCTTCGGGGCAAGGATCGTTGACGGATTCCCATTCGGTGCCAGAGGGTGCAGATGCATCCCAGCCGGAAACGGCACCCGTGGAGGGCCAACTTTTCCTGCGGTTCCACTGATAAAACATCCCCACGCTTTCAGGGGTTTCCGCAAAGGTACCAGGCGCATCTACGTTGCGAGTAGCCCAAGTGATACCATTGATAACAACACCAGGATCGGTGGTTCTGCCCTCGGATACACTTTTGCCATTATTTTTATCTGCCTCTTTATTTCCGCTACACCCGGTGATAATAAAGGCGGAGACAAGAATGAATAACAAAGTTGTTTTCGCGAGAATAGCTTTAACAACTAATTTTCCCCAATTTGTTAAATCTTCCGGACTAACTACCCCAAATTTTTTATTCATAATTTACTGTTTATACAATTATAATATTCAAAAAATATGTTCTGTATTATATTGGTACACAACGAATACAGAAAAAATTATCAGATATATACCGTCACCACAACCTATCTTTATCTTTTCTTTCCTTTTTTTCTTGGTAGGTCTGTCGTTTTTGCCTGTTTATCTATAACTGTGACTTTATTTACCGTGCGATCTAAATTCAGATACGCTTCATGAAGTGCGTCGGCAGCCGCAAAATCGCGATTGACAAACCTAACAGAGTCTGTCAACGAGTGCGCAAAAAGCCACTCATAGGTTTTTTCCCAGTAAAAAAAGCAGACTGGTTTTGAATGGTTTACGCCTTTCAGTTTATCGAAACGCAGCAAAGTGGTATCGCCGCATTCTTTCATCGCATCAACTACCTTTTGCGATTCAGCAACAGGTGTCACCCTGTCCGCCATTCCGTGAATGATCCACAGCGGTACTTTTGTCAAACCACAATGAGGAGACAACTGCGACCCACCACCGCACAGCGCCATTGCCGCAGCAATTTTTTCGGGATAAGTCGCTGCAAAATCAATCGTGCCATACCCGCCCATACTCATACCCACAACATACACATGAGTGGTATCTATGGCATAACGCGTCTTCGTCCATTCCAGCAAGTCATTGATTTTAGACGGATTCCACGAACCTCTTGGATTTTGTGGCGCAAGTACAAATGCTTCAATTTTGCGCCCTCGATTTATTGCGTCGACAATACCATAGCGTAATACTCGAGACAAATTCCTGCCGCTCAAACTCCGACCGTGAAGGAATATCACAAGCGGTTTGCGCTGAGTGATAGAATCCCCATTGACAGGTTGATATAACCAAAAGTCATATCCACCCCTTATGCTATCGCGACAAGCGGTAAGCGTTTGGGATTTAGCCATAAAAGGCAGAAAACAAAGAAGAATAACTGCAAACTGTTTCATTCTAGGCAAATTCATGTATTAACCCTGTATATCATTACACTGTTGCCGCCTCTCCCGGATTTTCCCTGGGATGTAACAATCAGTGTTTTACCATCGGCACTGATGTCCATTCCTACTGGATAACTGTCGGCTGCACATTCAGCCACCACTCTCATATCAGAGGTACGCAGAGCGACAATTTTACTCACGCCATTCACCGCCGCAAAAATGTATTTACCATCGGGACTGGCGACAATCGTCCGCGCTCCATTTCCCACGTATACGCTTTTCCATGCAGTGAAAGGTTGCTTTGTGTTTTCGACAGCATATTTCAGGAAATCGTCAAGCAAGGCGCGTTGCACAAACCCCGTCTTATTGATACTCAAATAGATATACCCATTTTTAATTACCATATGCCGCAAATTGGGCTTCATCCCGGCTATCGATCCAAGATATGTCCGCTTGGCAACATCTACAACGGCAATGCTGCCGCCACCCATTTTGCCAATAAAGACCAGCTTGTTGTCAGGTGTGAAAACTGTTCCGCGCAGGCAATTGCCACAATTTTGATCACGGTCTATTTTCACAGTGTCGGTTTCATTATAGTTGAAAGACAAGCGGCGGTCGATAACAATATTTTTCAAGTATTTCCACTGTTCCGGATTGGCAGATGAAATATCGATCAGCGCCATTGTATTATCGCCCCAGTGTGTTACGGCAATGGTTCGACTATCGGGAGAGCAGGCAATCATTTTTGGCAGTGGAGCAGTGGGCATTACGCGCACAATGGTGTCGGCATCGGTATCAATGACGCACAGTGCCGAAGGGTCGACTGCGTTCTGGTCGTAACTGCGGCGGTAGTAGGTTACCCACAAGTATTTTCCATTGTGCGAAAAGCAACTTTCTACCGGTTTGCCTGCGAAATGATTGCGCTGTGTTCGACGTGTTTGAAATTTGTAGTCGAAATAATCTGTATTGCTGAAAAGATATTGATTACGATGATTGAACTGATGATTGACAGTAGCGAGTGGCTGGAAGTCGGAGAGGCGATAGACGGACGTCCGGCACCCTTCGAGCGAATGGACGTAAAATTTGTTTTTCGCATCGAGTATATTCACCGACTTTGGCGAATTAATATTGGTATCGTAGCGGTCGGCAGCCGATTTCGTTTTTTGCTGATAATGCTGAAACCGCTTGACGAGAGTCAGCCTCACTTCGGAATTTTCAGGCGTGGAAGTTACACCTATTTCTACTTTCCTCGCTTGCGGAAAAGCACTGAAACAGCAAGAAGCAATCATTGTCAGGCACAGTACCATCCGAAGGAAATTCGTTCTTCTCATTTAAATATAAATTTACTTTTAAAATTCACTTTTCTCTATTGTGAAAATATATTCTTTTTTATCAACATTAATAAATCTAGTAGGTGCATCGTATGACTCTTTTTCTTGCAATACAATGTTGTCTGAACAAATTTTACAGATATTCCATAAATCGATTTCATTTCCCAATGCATCCAAAAGATTTTTGTTGTTATAGTTATGCCCTCGCTGTCTTAATATAAACCTGCCATGTCGTTGCTCAATATTAGTGCTGTATCCAGTGTAAAAATGAGGAGACTCTTGTACTGTATCGAAATTAGTATCGATGACATAACTGCCACCATTCTCTGACGGTTTAATCCACGCATAACCATTAAAGAAGGATGTCGCATCTTTCAAGTCCTTTGTACGAGCATCTCCCGCCTTATCTATAAAAATTAAGCTTCCGTTCGTTTTCTTTACTAATGCAAAACCATTAGAGAAAGATTCTACTTCCTTCGAAAACTGAGGTGAAATAGCAAATTCTCCTTTGGTATTTATATATCCCCAACGTGAAGCGCTTGTTGATGTTGCAGGGACCATTACGGCAGCCAATCCATCGCTAAAATCTTTAGCTTGGACAAGTACTGGTTTGACTATAATTCGCCCTTGCCTGTCAATATATCCATATTTTTGATAACTTCCAAATAAGGCAATTCCATCATAAAAAGCTGGTGGCGAATCAACTCTCAACTCTTTTCCATACTCGAGAGAAACCAGAGAGGGGAATACTTCAACACCTTTTGTATTTATATAAACGCGCTTATTCTTGCTTTTATCTCCTGTCTGTTTGATAGCAATGGCATAACCGTCTTTGTTGAAATTTGAAACAACAATAGTGGTTGCTGGTAAAGGAATTTGTCCACCTTTCTTATCTACTATGTACCAGCGTTTAGCTCTACCAACCATTTTGTACAAAGCACATGCTCCTCCCCCAAACTTCGGATTTTTGAGGCCAAGCCAAATATCTGCTGTACGCTCCCATTGGAAGGGTATAACAATGTTACCTGATGTATCGATAAACCCCCATTTTTTTGTCTCGCTATTTTCGACAGCCAATAATCCGTCATAGAAAATAAAATCTGATTTGAAATTATTCAAAATAATTTTTTTCTGTCCGTATGTACTAAAATAATTAGTGTGCAGAAGAAGTAACATTAGAATAATTACTCCTGTTACTTTTGAAACTTTTATATTCATGTCTAAAAATTCATTTAAAAATAGGTTATTTCCCGTTTTTCGATTGTAGTTTCTGTATTGTAGCTTTTCTTACCCTCTTCATCTTCCCCAGATGTTTTGGAGATTACTTTTCGTTCGATCCAGTTACCTTTAGTATCTGTTTTTAGATATTCGAAAGTGGAAACTGTGTATTCGCCCCCCCCTCCGCCCTCATAAGAGGCTTCCATAATTTTTTTGTATGGAAAGAAATCCGTTTCACTTTTGTATTTATATTCAATAGTTAGAGCGTCAAAATCAACATTTGGATGATATTTGCTAAGCCGCCCTTGTTTGTCAAAGGTGAAACTGTCACGAAAATATTCACCTCCCTGTTCTATTTCATTTCTTGTATTCTTTTCGTATTCGATTTTAATTTTATAGTCTGTTCCATCGGTTACAGTATATTCATTTAAACTTAAGTAAATATTTGTCACCGTATTGGCATATTTACCTCCATCTTCTAACACCCATATAGTTATTTTCTTAGTCAGATTACCGTCTTTGTTAAATTCCCAGTAATTACCATCAGTATATTTCACCGATTTCACCCGTCCCAATAATCCGTAGCATTTCCAACCGGACATAGGCGGAGTATCATCTTTAACTGAGTTCGATTCTACATTGGATCCCGTACTATTTACTTGCACACTGTCTGCTGTAATTGATTGCTCCAATTCTTTACCTTTATTATTGCACCCGATAAGTATCGCTGTGCATAGGATAAAAGCACATGAGCCAAATATTTTCATGTGATTATTTTTTATTATTTGATAATTCGTTTTAAGTACCTTACAAATAATCAGAAGTTATTGCCTTATGAATAGCTTCTTTCACGACTTCCAGTTCCTCTCTGTTTTGTGATCTTAACGGGCGAATTTCACCTAAACCTGTCTTTAACCTGAGAGCATATGTTGGTTTCATTAATACTGCTGCAACGATGAGACCGATAAAGATCAACCATAATCCTATGGAGCCTGCATATATTGCGGGTCCAATCATTAAAATAGCGCCCAGAATAGGATAACGTCTATAGTTTTGCTGTTTCGTTACGATGGCTCCATTGATTTCTTTTATGTAATAACGAGAGTTGGCAATTATTAATACTGACTTTGTTATTTTAACATTAGGGCTTTCGTAAAACAGATCGTTATCATTATTAGTATCCATGACTCATTTCAGTTAAAAAATTAATTTTATTGACATATCGGAGCATTTTGAGAAAAATACTCCGATAGTGCTGCCAATCAAGATCGACCTTCCAAAATCTTTTTGTTATGGAGATGAGCAGCGATTCCTGCCCAAACAGCTCCTAATGGAACAGTAATTAATAATCCTAAACCTAATGTAGGGATTCCAACAACAAGTGAAATGACCATCATAATTATAGCTCCGACAATTGTCGAATAAAACATACCTAAAGGTCCAAAAAATAAAGCAAGGGCAACTGCTGTACCAACATTTTTAGTGGTTCTGGTTACAACAACATTCACATTTTGATTTTCTACTGCCATAGTGTTAAATTTAAAATTTGTTTAGATAGTAAGTCAAGAAAGAATAATCTGACAGCGAAAATACTGTTTAAGCCCCAAAAGCCCTATCAACAAAAGTTGATTTACCAAAAGGAAAAGCTTCAATACTTGTCATTTTTTGCTTATCCGCAGGAGGGCGAATAATAACAGGAGGAATTATAGAGATATCATCAAAATCTCCGGCAGAGGCGTAAGCCGAATCAATAGAAAAACTCCCTAAAATGATCGAAAGAGCACAAACTGTAAATAATCTTTTTTTCATATGAATTTTGTTTTAAAAATTAAACTCATATGGATTGGTAATAACCCTTACGATTTGTGACAGCTTTATCTCATTTTTTTTTAATTTTGTTCAGTTTATGTCCTTTTCTTTGTATAGCAGTCTCTAATTCTATGATATTATGTCGGTAAAATTTCTTTTCGTATTTATTTGCACATTATATTTTTCCCTTTTTGCACCTATTGAAATAAAAGCAGAGGAATACCCTTCAATTATAAGTACATTAGAAAATCCTCAAATTAAGTTTAATGACAAATATGCTTTATTGAAAGATATATCTAAACTGGAATTACCCAAGCAGCAAAAAGCATTAAAAGTGCTATTAAAGAAGGCTAAAGAATATAAACAAGTGGGACTTTTTTGTGAATTGTATGCTCGTATTGCTCATAATTATTTATTCCTCGGAGATGTCAATCAAGCCAAACTGGGCTTAGATTCTGCAACACAATATCTACAAAAAACAGTTGAGAATAATTCAATTGCCTTATATCATTATGCGTCAGGAGACTATTCCAACTTTATGCAGGATGAAACAAATGCGCATAAGCACTATTATGAAGCAATTCGCTACTACGAGAAATCGAAAGAAAACTATGTTAGAGCTATATATATAATGCATAATATAGCTTTCAGCTATATCCAGAAAAAAGATTTGTCTAATTTGAAAATCATTCTGGACAGAATGAGAACAATACTAAATAAAGCAGACAAAAATCTATCTATAGAGGTAGCATATACACGAGTTCAGGCTTTCTACTATTCTATTTTATACCAGAAAGAGCCGAAGGAATGTTATCTGGACTCTGCAATCATATCAGACAAAAGAGTTGTTGACTTATTTGAATTAGATGAAAAGAAAAAACTAATACCAGAAGAAATAGCTTATAATTACGCTAATCTAGCAGCCAATCATCTAAAAAAGGAAGACAGAGATTACAGTCAAGCAGAATACTTTGTTAATCGTGCTATTAGTTTAGCAGCACCAACAGACACAGCAATGCAAGTAAACTGCTTATGGATTAAGGGACAGATATACAGGGGGCAGAATAGAATAAAAGATGCAGTAGTTATTATGAAAGATCAACTTCAATTGATGAAAAGCTGGTCTGCATCCGAGAACCTTGTTATGTCTGCAGACCTATATAAAAGCTTGGCCGAATTATGTGGTCATTTAAATGAATATCAAGAAGCGTTTTTATATCAGAAAGAAGAACTTAAATACAGAAATCTGATATTAGATAAAGAAAAATACCAGATCATATCCGACTTGCAAACAAAATATGAGACAGAGAAAAAAGAAGACCAAATAAAACAACAAGAACAAATAATCTTTTTTTTATCAATTCTTTGTGTTTTAATAGCTATAGGAGCATTCTTCGCAATTAAATGGAAACGTGTCGTTAAGTTGGTAAGTTTGAAGCAAAAGACAATTGTGAAGCTACAAAAATCAGAGGCTAAATTACAAATGCAGAATGAAGATGCGAAAGAGAATATACAAGAGAATCAGAATACTCTTGTAAAGAAAGTTTCGTCTTTAGTTAGAGAAAAATTATTGATTTACCCGGACGATCAGAAAAGATACTTAGACAAACTTGAAACAATAGATAGGGATTCTATTTTCATTCTAAAAAATAAAAGCTTTAATGACCTTCGTATACAATATTGTATCTGTTTCGGAATAGGAATGAAAAAAGAGCACATATCACTATGCTACAACATTGTAGATCAAACTATACGTAAACATAGGTCGACAATTAAATCAGATTTGGAACTCGAAAAAGATGATGATCTGAATATGTACTTGATTGACTTGTTTAACGGCAATATCTACTGATCTACCGACAAAGTATCTAGTCCGAACACTACATCTGTACTATCGGAAGTTAAAGTATCACCCCGGCTATAAGAGGGGCTTTCTATATTATATACTGGATGCTCACTATCCTCTGGATCTTTCCCCTTATTTGGAGATATTATTTGGAATAACAAGACTATTACAGCAACAGCAGAGGCTACTAAAACCAAATAGCGCTTAACAGAGTGTTTCTTTTTTATACCGAGGGGTTCTTCTGTAGATGGCATATCCGTATCTTCATTATCTTCTAAAGACTCAGCGATACCTCTTAAATGATACAGCCTTTGTTTACAATGACCGCATGCAAGAATATGTTCCTGCATGTTAGCTTCTTCCTCTCGCGATAATAGATTAGAATAATAGTTCCAAATATCATTATCTGTATATTGACAATTATCGTTTTCCATCTCCTAGTTTTTTATTTATCAAATCTTTAAAGCGATCCACCAATGTTTTCTTTGCTCTAGAAACGCCCTGTCGAAGATTATCCTCGCATTGTTTCTGTTCTTTCAAAGATAAATTACTACCATATATATTTTCGGCAAGTTCTTTATAAGATTTCCCATCGGTATGTTGTAATAAAATATCAATTTTATCATCTATGCCCTTCGCTATCGACTCATAGATTCCATCTGGTTTATTGAACAAAACATTAACTAACCCCAATTTGATATCTTCCTGATTGTTGATATCAATATCAAAAAATGAAAAATCACCTGAAGTCGGTTCTCCCCAATCTGATGACAACATTTTATCTATGTCATTCATATCTTCAATATGATTGTTTACAATGTTCTTTTTCTTTACAAGGTTAGCAAGATTATTCACACTGATTCTCCATATATAATTTCTCAAATGAATTCCTGTTTCGAAATTCGGGATATTGTTCGAAAGAATCAGATCATATATCTTTTCATTAGATCTCATCCATGCTTCGCTCCTCAAATCATCTTTATTATTAAGTTTATATAGATATTTATATGCAACCACATCTGTAATTTTATAGATTACATATCTGAATACTTTCCATAAATCGGCATCATCTTTTTTGAGTAATTCAAGAAATTTATCGAGGTTTATAGGATATTTTCGAGCATATACCGATGATAAATCGGACTCAATAGATTCAGGTGTATTAAACGTTCGGGATTGATACTTATTCCAATCTATCAATTCGCATAAAAAAGTCAGAGAAGCGATGAATGCTATTGTATAAGGACTTGGGTCTAAATCTTTATCAATGGTTTCCGATGGGTTTGACCGCAATCGCAACCGTTTCAATATATCTTTAGAAATGCGGATAATCCAATCCTTAAAAAGAGCCTCATCCGAAATGAAAGAATCAATTTTCTGAGCAGTAACATATTCGGAATAAAGAACTTCTATAATTTTATTCCGCAATTCGGAGAAAGAAGATTTCTCTTTTATCTGTCGTAGATCATTACGCTTACTTATATGTTTGATGATATCAGCTTTGGAAGATAGCAGAGATACTGATACGAGTTTGTATCTCTCATCCTCTTTCGTTATAATTTCTTTAACACAGTCCTCGAATAGCACTTCCCTTTGATTTTTTATTCCTATCACGAAGATAAGTTAAATTTGGTATATTTGCATATATTATGAGGTTACGTTTTCTTCTATTTTCAATGTTCATTTTTTGCTTAACCGAAGTCTACGGACAGATTAATATATTCGCATCAATGGATTCAACATTCAATGCCTATGTAGATAGACTTGATGATGAATTAATTGATTACACAAAAAAAATGGATGAAGACTTTTATAAGTATCTGGAACAAGAATGGACTGCATTTTCTGTATTGGAAGGGACAAAAAGGACAAAACAATCTTCAGATTTAAGAATTACCAATGCGTCATTCATGCCTGACAAAGACGACCTTAGTTATCCTACCAAATCTCAGAATATACCTTACAATACTATTTCGTTGAACTTTTTCGAGAACAGATTATCAGTAAGAATAGATCCATTAATAATAATTAAATTAAAATCGTTATCTGAAACTGAAGTTGCTAGAGGGTGGAAATCTCTTAGCGAATCTGATTTTGTAAGGACAATCTTAGATATACAATCAATCAGAAAACAATTTAATCTGAATGACTGGGCTATCTATTACCTGATCAATGATCTTTCAAATAAATTATTTTCAGAAAATGAAGAAAATAATAAAGCACTATTCAACTGTTTTATTTTAACTCATATAGGGTATGATATCAAACTTGGGCGAACTGGACGAAATACAGATATCGATAAAGGCCGATTGGTATTGCTTATGCCTTTTACGTCAGAGATATTCAATCAGAATCGCATAGATATTCAAAATAAGATATACTACATAGAACCGTTAGCTAAGCAAATAACTTTAAAAAAAGATGATAAAATATATTCTTATCAGAAGAATTTCAGTTTAGCGAATAGCGATATAAATCTGCATGTTAAAAGAAACCCCAGTTTAGTATCAACAATTATACAACGAAAAATAAATTCGCCTTATATAGAAATGAATTCACATATAAGGTGTACAAAGGCTTTGGTTGATTTTTATAATACATATCCCAATACAGAACTCTCGGTGTATCTAAATACACCGCTAAGTCTTGAACTAAAAAAATCATTGGATATAGCACTTCAACCCCTTAAAATATCACCACAAAATAACACAGAAAAAGTTAATAAATTACTGAAATGGTTTTATCACTCTTTCTCATATAAGGAAGACATAATTGAGAAGACATTGTTTGCAGAACAAACTCCTTTAGAAAGATATACTGATTGTGAAGACAGGGCGATTTTCTTTGCCCGAATCGCTAAAGAAATTCTCAATTTGGATGTTGTACTGTTTGAGTTTGATAAACATGTGGCGACAGGCATCTACCTGGATAATAAACAGACAGGTTATAATAAAATATTCAAGGGTAAAAAGTATATGATCTGCGACCCGTCTAGCAAAGAATGTAAAGCTGGTTATATAATGGAGCAACTTGACAAAAATAAAGTCTCCGTAATACCTTTTATTCAATAACTATGCATGCTATCAATCAAAGTTGATGAAATGAACGAAATGCCTTTTCTATTGTTTCGACCTTAACCTCCAGACAAATATAAGTTTTATAAGTTCCCGTTTCTGTTTTTATCGTTTCTTCACAGACAATTTTCATATTCGATAGAGATTGCTCTACAGCCAGACGTGTAGCCTCTCTTCGTTTTATTTTCAGCTCCTCTGTCTGGTTTAAGTTGTCAGACTCCTGAAATTTATTGCCAATGGATAAAACTTTCGACTGCACAAGCGAAGCCAAACCGATGCGGGCATCGCTCAACGCCTTGGTCTTTGAGTACATTTCGTCGATACTTTCTCCAACAGCGCTATAAGATATTATATTACTTTCTTTCTCTGTATAACATCGACAAGGATTATTAACCGCTGTATCTTTTGAGAAGGATGTAGACTTCGTCTTACAGGAACTAATCGAAATTATTAATAGAATAAAAAAATAATATCTCAATCTTTTCATATCAGGGCTTATTTCTCGCTATTATATATTTGTTCTATTTGATCCGGTGTTATAGCTATATTGTGAAAGCGAATGTTATCGATAATGAAGCTTGAGGCTGTTCTATAATTCGGGAAACCACCATCTCCTCCAAAATGAATAGGATTTTTTATAGTTAACTGATAGGTCGGATAGGCTACTTTTTTCTCAGACCAAAGACCTGAGTCTATATAAAGGCTCTGAACACCTTGTTTAGTTGTATATGTCACCATATGCCACAAGCCATTTTGCAAATCATTTACTCCACTTCCAAAAAGAATTGTTTCTGCTGTACCATTGCCTTTTATTCGAATATTGAAAGCATTATCTTTAACATAAAAATATGGAAGCGATGAGGATTCTTGCGAATCAATCAGAGAAAATATCATTCCTGTTGATATTCCTTTTATCCAAAAAGAAACCGTATATTCATTCAATGTAGTATAACCGTCCGTTTTTGCCAATGGATTTGACGGTATTACTAGATATTGCTTTTTTGCCCCCGACAGATTTAGAGCCTTTCCTTTACTATTCGGTGTATCAGTTGTAAACTCTGGATTGTTAACCGTATGAGCATGATTATTGTAATCAGACAAATCGTGTAAATCATTATCAAAATTATAATAGGTAACCAACCCATCCGTGACAGTCAGATCATTTGTTTGATTATTAGTTTTATTTACTGTTACCAGAATTTCTTCGGTTCCGGCATCAGAGATTATCAACAATCGGCTTTCAGAGACTCCTTGATTGGTCAATTTACTTCGATCTATTTTAATTGTAATGGATGAACTTGAATTGGCGTTGATAGAACCTTCTGATGGATTGATCTCGGAAATCCATTCACTATCTGTCGAAACAGACCAATTAAGGGTATTTACCCCCTTATTCTGTATAG
>POVV01001026.1_pt1 | contig 12264 bp, 7 predicted proteins | sample 1560271 | NCBI WGS metagenome assembly POVV01 (sample SAMN08337232, study PRJNA429181) | Bioreactor metagenome, whole genome shotgun sequencing project. | biome: cows' rumen and soil; feature: anaerobic; isolation source: anaerobic chemostat enrichment culture, galacturonate as sole carbon source...... | reverse complement strand
TCAACAAGGAAAATAATCTTTCTGGAGAGTATATTACAAAATAAAAAATGTCCCTGGTAAATATTACTAGGGACATTTTTATTATTATCATCAAAGATTACTCGTCATAAACTGTATACCTAGCCTCTCTGCTTCTTCATATTTCTTCTTATCAAACCTATACAAGTTGGGTGATTTATGACCTCCTATTCTTCTTTTCTCATCTAAGGGTTTAACACATCCTATCGATAGTATTTTACGTTGAAAATTACGTCTATCAATACTCCTTTCTAATATTGTTTCATATATCGTCCTCAACTCAGGCATCGTAAATTTCTCGGAGAGTAATCCATAGCCAATTGGCAAAAACCCTATTTGTCTGCGGATAGCAATAATACAAGTACCAATTATCTCTCTATGATCGTCATGCACGGAAGAACAATCGCATACACGGAACCATCTAAGATTGTCTGCATTCGTTCTAGGCAACTTTATTTCATCAGCCTTAACAAAAGAATAATACGCAAGATTTATTGATCTGGCAGAAGTAGAATAATCCGTATCTTCAGATCCATTAATATCAGTGCGCTCTTTATTATCAAAGAAATGAAACTGCTTCAAATAAGGGCGTTTCACACCAATCTTCTCTTTAAGAATTCGGAGAACCGCATCGTCTGCATCTTCGTCTTGAGCAATCCAACCTCCAGGAAGCACCCATTTGTTCAGCCTTTTAGACTTACACAATAGCAATTTCAAACTTCCGGATTCGAAGCAAAATGCGACACAACTAATAGTTACACCAGGCACATATTTATCCTGATCTGAGCCTAAAGGCCCACAAAGTGGATGATCATTTCCCATAAGAATTAAAGTCTTGTCCTTGTATTAAAGGTCTGTAGTTTTTATCTCTTTATTATCTAAATTATAAATACGAAATTCAGCTTTTTCTTTTTCTGTTTTGAGGCTATCAAGCTGAATCATCAGGACTGATAACTGATACGATTTCGCTATCGCAGATTTAGTTATTTGCGATAAGGTATATGAATAATTTCCTGCTCCTCCACTAATCGAGGCCACCAAAGATTTGTCAGAGTTAGAAAAAATAAATTTCCCTACCCCATTCTCATCTGCTCCGGCAAAACGAATAACTTCATACGCTTTTCCCATATTCGAAAAACGGTAATTCAGTCCATCATCTGTAACAGAATGAGTTTCGGCAAAAGATCCATCTTTAAGTGAAACTTTCAACTTCTTGTGTTTCTGCGCTCCAACAAATACACTTTCTATATATAACTGACCTGATTCCAAGACTCCTGAGCGCAATGTTGTAGATGCAATATAATCTGTAACTTGCTCTCTCGGTATATAGTTTCCCTCTTCTTGATATTGTTTATTTCGCTGATAAACAAACATCTTTTTAGCATTTTCTACTTTTGGCTCAAATGACTTAATTAATGAATCACAATTGGAAATAATCTCAGCATTTTCACCTCTTCTTATAGAATCCAGCAAAACGACTCCAGCTTTACGCTGCTCTATAGCTCTAGGATAAAGAATTTTTATACTATCTATCTCTTGAGTGGCTAATAAAAACTCCTTCTGGTTGTAATACTTTCGGGCTGCATCTAAATGAGACTGAGCACGATCATCTTTAGACGAACATGCTAACAGAAAGATAAATAATGTAGTAAGGGCGTGTGTGTATATAATTTTCATCAAAAAATCTCATTCAAAAACTCATGACAATGTACAATTTTTTTCTTATTTCTAACTACTAATTCATACTTTTTTCTTTAAACCGGATGAAAATATACAGTTTAAAGGATAAAAAAAGGAGCAGAATAAACCTGCTCCTCCTTCAAAAACTATATAAAAGAATAATTAATTATTCTACGGCATCAAAATCTACAACCGTTTTTCGGGTTGCTGCAATCCGATCAAAATCTTCCTTAGTTCCTACAACAAGTTTTTCAAACTCACGCTGACCTGTACCAGCCGGAAGCAAATGTCCGCAAATAACATTTTCTTTCAATCCTTCCAGTCTGTCTACCTTCGCATTTATAGCTGCATCGTTCAATACTTTCGTTGTTTCCTGGAAAGAAGCAGCAGACATAAAGCTCTGAGTTTGCAAAGCCGCACGTGTGATACCTTGAAGTATTTGGTTAGCCGTAGCAGGAATTGCGTCACGTACCTCTACCAGACGAAGGTCTCTACGTTTCAACATAGAGTTCTCATCTCTCAATTTACGTGCAGTAACTATTTGCCCAGCCTCGAATATACTAGAATCACCGGCATCTACAACTACTTTCTTGCCCCAGATTCTGTCATTCTCTTCCATTACATCATATTTATCGATCACTTGTTGCTCAAGGAAGCGAGTATCACCCGGATCGATCACTTCAACCTTGCGCATCATCTGACGGACAATAACTTCGAAGTGTTTATCGTTAATCTTCACACCTTGCAGACGATATACATCCTGAACTTCATTCACAATGTATTCCTGAACAGCTGTTGGTCCCATGATAGCCAGAATATCCGATGGAGTAGTAGCTCCGTCTGACAAAGGCATACCGGCTCTGATAAAGTCATTTTCCTGAACCAATATCTGTTTAGATAGAGGAACGAGATATTTCTTCACCTCGCCAAGTTTAGAAGTAACAATAACTTCTCTGTTACCACGCTTGATCTTACCAAATGAGATTTCACCATCGATTTCAGAAACAACGGCAGGATTAGAAGGGTTACGAGCCTCGAACAACTCAGTAACACGAGGAAGACCTCCCGTGATGTCACCGGCTTTACCAACGGCACGAGGTATCTTAACAAGAACATCCCCTGCTTTTATCGTGTCATTATCGTCTTTCACTATGTGAGCACCTACAGGTAAACTGTATGTTTTAATAGTTTTACCCTGTTCATCTAAAACGTGAGCCTCTGGAGCCTTTGTTTTATCACGAGGTTCGATGATAATTTTCTCTTTCAATCCTGTCTGCTCATCAGACTCAACTTTGTATGTAATATTTTCTATTACATTCTCAAACTTGATACGACCTGTTGCTTCAGATATAATTACAGCGTTGAACGGATCCCATTCACAAATCAAGTCATCTTTCTTCACTTTAGCTCCATCCTTGAAGTAAAGTTTAGAACCATAAGGGATATTATGAGTGAGGAGAACGATCTTTGTATTCGGATCAACCAAACGTAATTCAACCAAACGGCTAACTACGATCTGAGTTTTCTTCGCTGCATCATCCAAAGAATCAACCACGCGAAGATCATCTATTTCAAGAACACCATCATATTTTGCAACTATGTTACTTTCAGCAGCAATATTTGATGCGATACCCCCTACGTGGAACGTACGAAGTGTCAGCTGTGTTCCCGGCTCACCGATTGATTGTGCTGCGATTACACCAACAGCTTCCCCTCTCTGAACCATACGTCCTGTAGCCAAGTTACGTCCGTAACATTTACCACAAACACCTTTTTTAGATTCACAGGTAAGAACTGAACGAATTTCCACACTCTCGATAGGAGAATTTTGTATAATAGCTGCAGTCTCTTCGGTAATTTCATCTCCCGACTTAACGATTAGCTCGCCAGTTTGAGGATGTTGTATATCGTGAACTGAAACACGTCCTAGTATACGTTCGTAAAGGGAAGCAACAACCTCTTCGTTGTTCTTCAACTCTGAACAAACAAGACCACGAAGTGTACCACAGTCTTCTTCATTGATAATTACATCCTGAGAAACGTCTACAAGACGACGTGTCAAATATCCGGCATCGGCAGTCTTCAAGGCTGTATCGGCAAGACCTTTACGAGCACCGTGGGTAGAGATAAAGTACTCTAACACCGACAGACCTTCTTTAAAGTTAGACAAGATCGGATTCTCAATAATCTGAGCTCCTTCTGCCCCACTCTTCTGAGGTTTCGCCATCAATCCACGCATACCTGACAACTGACGAATCTGTTCTTTCGATCCACGAGCACCCGAATCCAACATCATATATACTGCATTGAAACCTTGGTCGTCTTCAGACAATTGTTTCATCAGAATATTAGACAATCTAGAGTTTACGTGAGTCCAAGTATCAATAATCTGATTATAACGTTCGTTGTAGGTAATGAATCCCATGTTATAGTTATTCAAAATCTGTTCAACCTCGTCATAACCTTGTTGTATAAGTGTATCTTTCTCAGCAGGGATAATTACATCTTCCAGGTTAAACGACAATCCTCCACGGAATGCCATTGTATAACCAAGATCTTTTATCTCGTCAAGGAACTGTGCGGTACGAGCTACCCCAACAGTCTTGATTACATTACCAATAATATCACGAAGTGATTTCTTCGAAAGTACTTCATTGATATAACCTACTTCGTATGGTACAATTTCGTTGATGATAACACGTCCAACTGTAGTTTCGCGCATTACATCTACAATATTTCCGCTTTCGTCAAGGTCTTTTACATATACCTTAATAAGAGCATGTATATCTACTTTTCCTTCGTTGTATGCTATAACAGCCTCTTCCGGTCCGTAAAATATCAAACCTTCACCCAAAGCACCTCTACGAGCTTTAGTCACATAATACAATCCTAGAACCATGTCCTGAGATGGAACCGTAATCGGAGCACCATTGGCAGGGTTAAGAATGTTGTGAGAAGCAAGCATCAACATTTGGGCTTCCAAAATCGCTTCATTACCCAAAGGTAAGTGAACCGCCATCTGGTCACCGTCAAAGTCGGCATTGAACGCCGTACAAGACAGTGGATGTAACTGGATAGCTTTACCTCCGATCATTTTCGGTTGGAAAGCTTGTATACCCAAACGGTGAAGTGTAGGAGCACGGTTGAGCAATACAGGATGTCCTTTCATTACATGTTCAAGAATATCCCATACGACAGGCTCTTTACGATCTACTATTTTTTTAGCTGATTTTACGGTCTTAACGATACCACGTTCAATCAGTTTACGAATAATAAACGGTTTGTACAACTCGGCAGCCATATCCTGAGGAATACCACACTCGTGCATCTTCAATTCAGGACCTACGACAATTACCGAACGTGCAGAATAGTCAACACGTTTACCCAACAAGTTTTGACGGAAACGACCTTGTTTACCCTTCAAACTGTCGGACAACGATTTCAACGGACGATTTGCATCAGTCTTAACCGCACTTGATTTACGCGAGTTGTCGAACAAAGAATCGACAGCTTCCTGAAGCATACGTTTTTCGTTACGTAAGATCACTTCGGGAGCTTTAATATCAATAAGTCTTTTCAGACGATTGTTACGAATAATAACGCGACGATACAGGTCATTCAAATCCGAAGTAGCGAAACGTCCACCATCAAGAGGAACCAAAGGACGAAGTTCCGGCGGAATAACCGGTACGATCTTAACGATCATCCATTCCGGCTTATTTTTGCCTCTTGAACCACGGAAGGCTTCCACAACTTGTAGTTGTTTCAATGCTTCGTTTTTACGTTGTTGAGATGTATCTGTGCTCGCTTTATGACGTAATGTATTTGCCAATGAATCGAGATTGATCCGTGACAATAGATCATAAACGGCTTCCGCTCCCATTTTAGCGATAAACTTATTTGGATCGGTATCGTCCAACAATTGGTTTTCTTTAGGGAGAGTATCCAGAATGTTCAAATATTCTTCTTCTGTCAGAAGGTCTTTTTCTGCAATGCCGTCTTCAATCTTGACACCTGCCTGAATTACTACATAACGTTCGTAGTAAATGATAGAATCCAGTTTTTTTGTAGGTATCCCCAATAGATAACCCATCTTATTAGGTAAAGAACGGAAATACCAGATATGAGCTACCGGAACAACCAAGTGGATGTGTCCTGTGCGCTCGCGGCGTACCTTCTTCTCTGTAACTTCAACTCCGCATCGGTCACAAACAATACCTTTGTAACGGATTCTTTTATACTTACCGCAATGACATTCGTAATCCTTTACAGGACCGAATATGCGTTCGCAAAAAAGCCCGTCACGTTCTGGTTTGTAAGTACGATAATTGATTGTTTCAGGTTTCAAAACCTCACCGCTCGATGCTTCCAGAATTTCTTCCGGAGAAGCCAAACTTACAGTAATCTTTGAAAAACTACTCTTTACTTTATTTTCTTTTCTAAAAGCCATATACTTTTTTCCTTTAAAAGCTGTCAACCGTTTGCTTTCGCTTGGGCTGTCTTGTTAGAGTATGTAGAATCCGTTAGCTGACAGACAAAGCTATCAGCCAACGGCTTTATAATTTAGTCTAGCGTTACGCTAAGTCCCAATCCACGCATTTCGTGAAGTAATACGTTCAGAGATTCAGGTATGCCTGATTGCGGCATAGGTTCACCCTTAACGATAGCTTCATAAGCTTTGGAACGACCAACAACGTCATCAGATTTGATGGTCAGAATTTCTCTCAGGATATAAGCAGCACCGAATGCCTCGAGTGCCCAAACCTCCATTTCTCCAAAACGTTGTCCCCCGAATTGAGCTTTACCTCCAAGAGGCTGTTGCGTAATCAATGAGTAAGGACCAATAGAACGGGCATGCATTTTGTCTTCGACCATGTGACCTAGTTTCAACATATAGATGATACCTACAGTCGCATGCTGGTCGAACGGATTACCTGTACCTCCATCTATCAAACGCACTTTTCCATAACGAGGAACTCCGGCTTTGTCTGTCCATTCGTTCAAATCGTCAAGGCTTGCTCCGTCAAAGATAGGAGTTGCAAATTTAACACCCAGTTCTTTACCTGCCCAACCCAATACTGTTTCGAAGATCTGACCAAGGTTCATACGAGATGGTACCCCTAGCGGATTCAACACGATATCCACTGGTGTTCCGTCCGGTAAGAATGGCATATCTTCCTGACGTACGATACGCGATACGATACCCTTATTACCATGTCGTCCGGCCATCTTATCACCTACCTGTACCTTACGCTTCTTAGCTACATAAACTTTTGCTATCTGAACAATACCGGAAGGAAGTTCATCCCCGATAGTCAGGTCGAAACGTTTACGTTTCAATTCTGCATCAAGTTCTTTGTATTTACGCAAGTAATTTACAATAACATCACGGATCAGGTCATTTTTGTGCGCATCTGTTGTCCAGCTACTCACCTGTATTGATTCGTAATCGATGTTATCTAAAGCACTCTTTGTAAATTTGCTACCTTTAGCTATAATATCTACGTTCAGATAATCTTTTACTCCTTGAGATGTTTTACCTTCAGTTAATACCAATAGCTTATCTACAAGTACTGATTTCACTTTGGCAATCTTTTCTTCATACTCTTCATCCAATTTAGGCAACAACGCTTTGCTCGAAAGTTTTGTTTTACCTTTCTTCGATGCTTTAGAGAACAGATTTGTTCCTACTACCACACCTTTTAATGAAGGAGAAGCTTTGAGAGAAGCATCTTTCACATCACCTGCTTTATCCCCGAAAATAGCACGAAGCAGTTTTTCTTCAGGAGAAGGATCAGATTCACCTTTCGGTGTAATCTTACCAATCAGAATATCTCCGGGATGTACACGCGCTCCGACACGAATAATACCTCTTTCATCAAGATCCTTTGTAGCCTCTTCACTCACGTTCGGAATATCCGAAGTAAGTTCTTCAACACCACGTTTAGTATCACGAACTTCAAGAGCAAATTCTTCTACGTGAACGGAAGTAAAGATATCTTCACGAACAATACGCTCATTTAATACGATCGCATCCTCGAAATTATATCCCTTCCATGGCATGAACGCAACTTTCAGGTTTTTACCGATAGCTAGTTCGCCTTTTTCCGTAGAGTAACCTTCTGTCAGAATTTGATTCTGTACTACTCTATCACCCTTGCGACAAATTGGACGAAGGTCGATAGTAGTATTCTGGTTCGTTTTCCTAAATTTAGGAATATTATATGTCTTAATTGCATTGTCGAATGCAACAAATTCTTCATCCGAAGTACGGTCGTATTTGATTTTAATAGTATCTGCATCAACAAAGACAACTTCTCCCGCACCTTCTGCAACAATCTGTGTACGTGAGTCGCGGATCAACTGCCCTTCGATACCTGTACCCACAATCGGAGATTCGGTACGCATCAATGGCACTGCCTGACGCATCATATTCGATCCCATCAGCGCACGGTTAGCATCATCGTGTTCCAAGAACGGAATCAAAGATGCCGCTATAGAAGCAATCTGTGTAGGAGATACGTCCATCAACTCCACTTCTTCAGGAGCAATTACCGGATAATCGGCATCCTGACGAGCTTTAACACGGTTGTTGATAAATGAGCCATCATCAGTCAATGGAGCATTACCTTGTGCTATAAGCTTATCTTCTTCCTCTTCAGCAGCAAGATATACAATCCCTTTAGCAGAAAGGTCTACCTTACTATCTGTAACTTTACGATACGGTGTTTCTATAAAACCAAGATCATTGATTTTTGCATAAACACAAAGAGAAGATATCAAACCAATGTTTGGACCTTCGGGTGTCTCAATCGGACATAAACGTCCGTAGTGAGTATAGTGAACGTCACGCACTTCGAAACCGGCTCTTTCACGAGAAAGACCGCCAGGCCCGAGGGCTGACATACGACGTTTGTGAGTAATCTCGGCCAATGGATTCGTTTGATCCATAAACTGAGACAGTGCATTTGTTCCGAAGAATGTATTTACCACAGAAGATATTGTCTTCGCGTTAATCAGATCGATCGGAGTAAACACCTCGTTGTCGCGAACATTCATTCTTTCGCGAATGATACGCGCCATACGGTTAAGGCCGACTCCAAACTGATTGAAGAGCTGTTCTCCCACAGTACGTACACGACGGTTGCTCAAGTGGTCAATATCGTCAACTATTGCTTTAGAGTTGATCAACTCAATCAAATACTTGATAATCTCGATAATATCTTCTTTTGTAAGAACTCGGATATCAGTACTTGTAGTAAGCCCTAGTTTTTTATTTAACCTATAACGACCTACCTCGCCCAAATCGTAACGTTTTTCCGAGAAGAACAAGTTGTTGATAACCTCACGTGCACTAGTGTCATCAGCTGGCTCTGCACTACGAAGCTGTCTGTAGATATGACGAACAGCATCAATTTCAGAGTTACTTGGGTCTTTCTGCAATGTATTATAAATAATAGCAAAGTCAGAAAGGAACTGAGAATCTTTATGCAACAAGATAGAAGAAACATTAGAATCAAGGATCAGATCAAGATGATCTTTATCCAAGACAGTTTCTCTTTCAAGAATAACTTCGTTACGCTCGATAGAAGTTACCTCACCAGTATCTTCATCCACGAAGTCTTCCATCCATGTTCTCAGAATCCTGGCAGCAAGCTTACGTCCTGCTACTTTTTTAATATTTTGTTTTGTAACCTTTATTTCTTCAGCCAAATCGAATATTTCAAGAATATCTCTATCACTTTCGAAACCAATGGCACGAAGCAATGTGGTTACAGGTAATTTCTTTTTACGGTCAATATATGCATACATGACATTGTTGATGTCTGTAGCAAATTCAATCCATGATCCTTTGAACGGAATGATACGTGCCGAATAGAGTTTTGTACCATTGGCATGCATCGTTTGCCCGAAGAATACACCTGGAGAACGGTGCAATTGGGATACAACCACACGTTCGGCACCATTGATAACAAAGGTACCCTTTTCTGTCATATATGGAATCAACCCCAGATATACATCTTGTATAACCGTGTCGAAGTCTTCATGATCGGGATCGGTACAATAAAGTTTTAGTTTTGCTTTTAAAGGGACACTATAAGTAAGTCCTCTTTCGATACACTCTTCGATAGTGTAGCGTGGGGGATCTATAAAGTAGTCCAAAAATTCTAATACAAAATTGTTTCTTGTGTCAGCTATTGGAAAGTTTTCAGCAAAAACCTTGTATAGCCCTTCTTTCTTCCTCTTTTCGGGAGGAGTGTCAAGTTGTAGAAAGTCTTGGAACGACTTTAACTGCACTTCAAGGAAATCCGGATAAGGAAGTGGATTCTTAATTGAAGCAAAATTGACTCTTTGATTTGTATTTGTTGAAGACATTGATAACCAAATTTGATTGAACTTATTATTTTTGACGCAAAAAGGTTAAGAACCTTCCTTCTCGAAGGTTCCTAACCAAATATCCTTTTTCAGGACTATCTTTACTTAAGTTCAACTTCGGCTCCAGCTTCTTCTAGTTGTTTTTTCAATGCGTCTGCTTCATCCTTAGATACTCCTTTTTTAAGTTCACCAGGAGCAGCATCTACTAGATCTTTAGCCTCTTTCAAACCAAGTCCTGTAAGTTCTTTAACTGCTTTAACAACTTGCAATTTGTTAGCACCTGCTGATTTAAGAATTACATCGAAAGATGTTTTTTCTTCTACTACTTCAGCAGCAGCAGCTGGACCTGCAGCAACTGCAACAGCAGCAGCGGCTGGTTCTATTCCGTATTCAGATTTTAGAATTTCAGCTAATTCGCTAACTTCTTTTACTGTCAAATTTACTAGTTGTTCTGCAATAGCTTTGATATCTGCCATTTTTGTATAAATTAAAATTGTTATTATTCTTTTGTTTTATTATTATCTTTTCGATAATGTCTCTAATACACCATGAATGGTATTGCCTCCTGATTGAAGTGCAGAAATAACATTCTTGGCTGGAGATTGAAGCAATCCGATAACGTCGCCAATAAGTTCGTTTTTGCTCTTGATGTTTTCTAGTGCAGTCAAATTTTCTTTGCCTACATAGAAGCTTTCCTGAACATACGCTGCTTTAAGCGAAGGGATTCCTTCTTTTTTGTACTTAGCAATCAGTTTAGCCGGTGCATTAGCAGAATCGGAAAACATGATAGCAGTGTTACCTTTCAGAACTGGACTCAGCTCAGAATAGTCGCCATCAAGAGACTCCAATGCTTTTTGCAATAGCGTATTCTTTACAACCATCAGTTTGATTTCCTGCTTAGCGCATTCTCTTCTCAATTCGCTTGTTTTAGTCGAGTTGAGAGTAGCAATGTCAGTAAGGTAGAAATTACCATAACCTTTGATTGTAGTTGCTATAGATTCGATAATAGTGCTTTTATCTTCCTTTCTCATAATCTTCAGTCAATTTTTAATTAATTTTCTACTGATTTAGGGTCTATTTTTACACCCGGGCTCATAGTACTTGAAAGACAAACACTCTTAACATAAGTTCCTTTAGCTGCAGTTGGTTTCAACTTGATAAGCGTAGCTATGAATTCTCTTGCATTGTCTCTGATCTGTTCAGGAGTAAACGATACTTTACCGACAGAAGCATGCACAATACCTGCTTTATCTACTTTAAAGTCAATTTTACCCGATTTTACTTCCTGTACAGCCTTGGCAACGTCCACAGTTACTGTTCCGCTTTTAGGATTTGGCATCAAGCCACGAGGTCCTAAAACACGTCCAAGAGCACCAACTTTACCCATAATAGCAGGTTGAGTAATGATAACATCTATATCAGTCCAACCTCCTTTTATTTTATCAATATATTCATCCAGACCTACATAGTCTGCTCCTGCTTCTTTAGCAGCAGCTTCTGCATCCGGAGAACACAATACCAAAACTCTAACTTGTTTTCCTGTTCCATGAGGAAGAGATACTACACCTCTCACCATCTGGTTAGCTTTACGAGGATCTACACCAAGACGTACATCTAAATCGACAGAAGCGTCGAATTTAGTTGTTGTCACCTCTTTTACAAGAGAAGACGCTTCACCAAGTGTATATAATTTCCCTGCTTCAATCTTACTGAAAGCTAACTTTTGATTTTTTGTAAGTTTACCCATTTCTCAATTGAAGTTTAATTATTTAACATCAGGGAAAGCCCCTTTTACGGTAATACCCATACTTCTTGCTGTACCAGCAACCATTTTCATGGCTGATTCTATTGTAAAACAGTTTAGGTCGCCCATTTTATCTTCAGCAATAGCTTGTACTTGATCCCAAGTAATTTCTGCTACCTTCTTACGATTTGGTTCAGCCGATCCACTTTTAGTTTTAGCAGCTTCAAGCAATTGAACTGCTACCGGTGGTTGTTTTACAATGAAATCAAAAGACTTATCAGCATAGTATGTAATTACCACTGGCAATATTTTACCTGCTTTGTCTTGAGTTCTGGCATTAAATTGCTTACAGAAATCTATAATATTAATCCCTTTAGAACCCAATGCAGGGCCTACGGGAGGAGATGGATTTGCTGCACCGCCTTTACTCTGTAATTTTAATTGTC
>POVV01001025.1_pt1 | contig 12273 bp, 10 predicted proteins | sample 1560271 | NCBI WGS metagenome assembly POVV01 (sample SAMN08337232, study PRJNA429181) | Bioreactor metagenome, whole genome shotgun sequencing project. | biome: cows' rumen and soil; feature: anaerobic; isolation source: anaerobic chemostat enrichment culture, galacturonate as sole carbon... | reverse complement strand
CGCGAAGTATTCAAAGTTTTACGTCATTATCAGGATAAACTACCTGTTAGCGGATTAAAAACAGGAGTAGATATAATAATATCAGTACCCAATGGCAGCGAAATAGCTAAAAAAACATTCAACCCCAAATTAGGTATAGAAGGTGGAATATCTATAATCGGCACATCTGGTATTATAAAGCCTTTTTCGGCCGAAGCTTTCGTCAATTCCATCCGTCGCGAAATGCAGGTTGCCAAAGCCCTTGGCTGCGAACGAGTCGTTATCAATTCGGGTGCAAAAAGTGAGAAATATGTGAAAGCTGTCTACCCCACCCTTCCACCACAGGCTTTTATCCATTATGGCAATTTTATAGGCGAAACTATAAAAATAGCATCCGACTTGGGATTCGAAGCTGTGACTATAGGTATTATGATAGGAAAAGCAGTGAAATTAGCTGAAGGTTCGTTAGATACGCATAGCAAGAAAGTAGTTATGAATAAGGAATTTATATCTGCATTAGCCAACAAAGCAGGTTGTACAGAAACTACTTTGTCCGAGATACAAAATATAACAATGGCTCGCCAACTATGGGATATTGTCCCAATCGAAAATCAATTGTTTTTCAAATTACTATTAAACAAATGCAATGAAACTTGCGCTTCACTGTTACCAGATGGTAAGCTCACCATTTTATTGATCGACGAAGAAGGGCTAATTATCAGCTAACACTGAAATTTTACAACTTCGCCATATTGAGGCATTAAGTCGAAAGTTTGCTTTATATCTGCCTCACCGAAATAAACTCGTGCACAACTGATTACACCACCATGAGCAAAGATGAGTACATTCTCTGCATCACGCTCCTTCAATTTATCGAAAAACGAAGCAACACGGTTATACATCTGAGCAAATGATTCTCCATTTGGAGCAGGGTTATTTACCCAATCGTCTTTCCATACTGTCATATCCAGATCGTCCCACATACGCATTTCCCAATCGCCCATGTGTAGCTCTTTCAAACAGTCGTGATATTCTATAACATTGCCATATCCACAATATTTAGCCAACTTACGACAGCGGCTCAAAGGACTGGAACATACTAAATCAAAATCTATATTTTCCAGATTTTTTTTTACAATTTCGGCTTCTTCTGCAAAGGTCTCTTTCAAGGGCACATTCGTCTGTCCGTAGCAAGTACCTTGAGGCACACCAACCGCCGTATGGCGGACCATATATATTTTCATAACGTTATTGTGTTCATCAAAATAACTATTCCCAGATAGAAAGATACTTCGCAAAGCAGAAACAATGCTCCGCAGCAATCACCGGTATATCCTTGAATCTTCTTCCTCATCAAAGAAATAAGCATTACAAATATAACTAAAGGAAATATTATAGCCAACCAGTAGCATACATTTAGCAACAAAACAACAGGTAATAAGCCAAAAACAGCTGATACAAGGAACGGTTTTAAAGACATCTTGTTATAGACTACTTTCGTTTTGCTTGTTTCAGCCGTGCGGGCATAAGTCAAAAACAAAGTAATGAGAGAGCCAATAAGCTTGCATAAAGGATCTGCCGATAAAATAGCCAAACAGACCAATGGAAGAGGTAATGCACTCAATAAGTTGTATAGCAACAGAAAATAGATAATAAGCCCCAATACACCGTAAGTACCTATATGAGAATCCTTCATTATCTCTAAAGTGCGGTTCTTTGTATTTCCTCCTCCAAAACCGTCGAAGAAATCAGCTAAACCGTCTTCATGCAATCCCCCTGTAATAAGCAAGCGAGAAACAATTGCCAAAATAACGGCTATCGGCATGGGTAAAATCTGAGCTGATGCCCATAGCACTCCGGCCATAACCGATGCCGTAAGCCATCCGACTACAGGCCAATAGTTAACGACCTGCTTATAGCATTCATTCGGCACATTGAAGGCTTTGAGCCGCCAAAAAGGCAACCGTGTAAAGAATACAAATGCTGCAGCTATTTCTTTCATGTTGGCCTAATCAAAATATTTGGTAACCTGTATTTTTTTGAAAGAATTCATTTCGTTTATCATTCTCACAGCCGAATCTATAATCGGATAAGCACACAACGCGCCTGTCCCCTCACCAAGCCTCAACCCGAGATTTAATATCGGAGTAGCTCCCAGATATTCTAACAATAATCTATGCCCTGCTTCATCGCCTTTATGCCCGAATACAGCATAGTCCAGCACATTTTTATATAATCGAGATGCGGCTAGCATACAATTAGTCATAATGAAACCATCGACTAAGATAACCATCTTCAATTCGGCAGCCTTCAGCATTGCTCCCACAGCCATAACCATTTCGTATCCGCCGAAATAACACAGATAGTCTTCTGTTGAACGATCTCCCTTATAATTTTCCTGAGCTTGTTTCAGAACATTATATTTGTGCGAAAGGATATTTCCCGAATCATCGCAACCTGCACCTACACACAGCTTAAGATCAATGCCAGCCATGCACGACATCCACAGGGCAGACGATGAAGTATTGGTGATCCCCATTTCTCCAAAACTGATAACATTAGACCCGCTATCATAACAATCTTGCGTACATTCTGCACCGTATTTTATAGCTAGTTCCATTTCATCTTTGGTCATAGCTGCTTCGTGCAGATAGTTGCGGGTGGACTTCCTGATTTTTTTATTGATGATAGGATCACCCGAATTGAAATCATGATTTACACCTGCATCTACAATCCGCAAATCGAAACCATGCTGACGCGATAAAAAATTGATACCTGCTCCTCCTGCCCAAAAATTAAAAATCATCTGACGGGTAACTTCCTGAGGCGATGGACTAACACCCTCGGCAGCAATGCCATGATCACCCGCAAAAACAATATGGCATGGATGTGATAGTTTTGGCTCTAGTGTCTGCTGTATCCATCCTATTTGCAGTGCCAGATTTTCAAGTACTCCCAGCGAGCCTTTCGGTTTGGTTAGGTTGTCAATTTTGTCTTGTAAAAAGGAACGAATTTCGTCTTTTGGTTTTTCGATATTGAAATGTAACATATTGAGTTTTATTTAAAAATTTCAGGAAGAATTAATTTGGTTTGTTTCTAATCACTTTACCTTAACAGGTATTCCCGACACCATCAGGTACACCTCATCAGCTTTAGAAGCAATATATTGATTGAGCCAACCTTGCAAATCAGCGAATTTGCGCTGAATCTCGTTGGCTGACATTTCACCCATACCTATCTCGTTAGTAACAAATATGAATTGAGCATCCTGATTTGTAAAGCGTCCAAATTCTTCTTTCAGGACTTCGAGTGATTTCTCTACATCTGATTCTAAATCGAAAAAGAAATTCGTAGCCCACAAGGTTACACAATCTATAAGGATCACACGACCAGTAAGTATATGCAAGCTCAAGAGCTTGTCCTCTTCGATATTTGTCCATTCTTTTCCCCTGTTTGCCTTATGTCGCTCAATGCGTTTCCGATGCTCTTCGTCCCACACCCGCGAAGTAGCCAGATAAACAGGATTGGAAGAAAGCAACAACGCCATTTTTTCGGCATAAGAGCTTTTACCTGAACGTTGTCCACCAGTAATCAGCGTTATTTTTTTCATTTTCTGAAAAGATGTTTAAACTCATGAGCATATAATCTTGACAAGCCTTTGCGGTTATCAATAGATTCGCCGACTACAATCATCGTTGTCAGCGTCAAATTGTTTTCTTTCACTATCTGGGCTAAATCTTTGAGTTCGCCCCTGTAGATTCGTTCATCTTTCCACGTCAACTTATAGCAAGCAGCAACAGGTGTTTCAGGTGGATAATGCATCAACAGATCTTTCTGAACGTCATCGACAATACCTGCACTCAGGAAAATACACATTGTACTTTGCGACTGTGCCAACAGATGTAGCTTTTCTTTTTCCGGCATGGGAGTCCGCCCTTCACCGCGGGTAAGAATAATAGTCTGTACTTTTTCGGGAATAGTGAACTGTGAGCGTAAAGCTGCCGCTGCCGCCTGAAATGAAGATATGCCCGGCGTAATATGATACGTCATATTATGCTGATCGAAAAAAGCCATTTGTTCCTGTATAGCACCATATATGCAAGGGTCGCCTGTATGCAAGCGCACGACAAGCAAGCCTTTGTCATAAAATTCTTTCATCAGGGCAAATTGTTCTTCCAGATCCATAGATGCCGAACTGCGGACAGTAGCTCCCGGCTTTGCATAATAGGTTAGCTCGATAGGGACAAGGCTTCCTGCATATAGTATAAGATCGGCTGATTCGAGAAAATAGCGCCCTTTTACCGACACCAGTTCCGGGTCGCCGGGACCTGCTCCAACGATCTCTATATGACCTTGTCGAATAACATTATTGTTAATAGCTACAGCGAAAGTAAAATCATTACCTTCCGATAGCTTACCCTTCTGTTTTTCGAGGACAAGGATACCTCCTTCTGCACTTTTTATGGCAGTAGATTCAGATACTCCCGGCACGCTCGTTACTTCTTCTACTTTTTGCGATGGATTAGCGACTTCTATATCTTTCAATTCATCCGCTGTATAAATGTTTACAGGAATATTTTTGAAAGTTTCTTGTAAATTTTTTAAAAGAAGTTCATCTTTTTTCAGATCGATACTCGAGATATCCCTTATTGATGAAATAGACAAATGATTTTCTTTCAATTTATTGATAATATAATCTGAAACTCCATCCGGATTACAATCTTTGCGGCATCCTATACCCAAATGCAGCGCTTTAGGACGATAATATATTGTCTGAATATGGATGTGGTAAATAAACGGAGTAACCAAGATCAATAATTCATATTTACTCTGATCGATATCTTCGTATTTGTAATAAACATCGACATGCTCGGGTGTTGTCCTCTCCATATAAGCAGTTCCAGCATCTTTAATATCAAGTAACAGAGCCGTACGTTTATTATTAACAAAGGCTGTAAGCGGCTGATTGAAGTTTTCGGCATTCGACTCTGTTTCCCATCCGAATTTTCTATCCAGTGTATCCAGTGCCCATAGCCCTGTATTATCGCTTTGGGTAGTAATAATAGCTTCTCCTCCAATAATACGAGCAATACGTTCCGTCAATTCGTTTGCTCCGCCTATATGACCCGATAGTACCGATATTACATATTGACCTGTACTATCAATATTGATAATAGCTGGGTCCGTATGTTTATCTTTTATATAGGGAGCGATGGAACGGACGCAAATACCCATTGCTCCGATGAAAAGGATAGCCGAACAGCTATCAATAATATCTCTCAGACAATCGTCTATACTGGTTACTTGTATACAGTCATCCTTTTCGGTTTTCGTATAAATCAGTGAGTTGGGTATTTCTTTTTTGATTGTACGAGCCAAATCGAGACTAATCTCTGAAATAGGAATAATGGCTAAATTTATCTTTTTCATATATTATTGCTTCCTTTCATGACATGGATTGTATTGAAATCATCAATTTTTATTTCTATATCTTGTTCCAGAGTAAAACCGTTTTCTTGCAGAGCATCTATAAACATCTGGCGGCTTTCTACCGAAACAGCATTAAACACAATAGAGGCATTTATATTCAAAACTGGCTTTATCTTGCTTACTATTTCCGACATCATTCCTCCATGCCCACCAATAAAAACAGCATCGGGACGGGATAAATCATTTATATTCATATCCAGAAAATCTCCGGTATAGTATTCAATGCCCGGTGTTCCAAATTTCTGCATATTGGTTTCTATCAATTCAGTACCTTCTACCCGCTTTTCGAAAGCAAAAATGTGAAGATGAGGGAACTGCATTTTAGCTTCTACGGACACCGATCCGGTACAAAAACCGATATCCCAGAATACTGATTTGTCACGTAAATCCAACATGCTTAATGATAATAGGCGTATTGGCATCTTTGTTATCATTTTTGCCCTTCCGTTCAACAGATTGAATTCACCTTCGGATATACCAAACGGGCGTGGACGTGTATATGTTTTCTGTAGAATAATATTGTTCGGAAACAAAAAAGACTGATCTTCTATATCTTTCAAATTGTAAGTGTTGTACTTTTCCTGCTCTTTATTGCCCAATAATTCACCGACTGACATCACATAATTATCATATCCATATCTTAGCATTCGTTGAGCGACAAACTGCGGTGTATGTTCTTTATTATCGGTCAGCACACCTATTTTATCATATCCCATAATCAGCGCTTCATCGAATTTATGCCATGGACGTCCGGTAAGAGAAACAATATGCATATCCTGATAAGGCAGAAGCAGACGGTGCGCCAACAATTGCAAAGAGTTAAAATATGGATATAAAGCAATCTCTGCTGTGGATGCCATACGTTGAATGGTATTTGCAAAACCGAAAAATAAGGGATCGCCCGATGCAAACACTACTATTTCGTCATACGCTTCGTATTGTTCGAAAACCCTCGTTAAAGGAACTCTTATATCAATCCACAGGTACCCCTCAGGCAAAAACGGTTTCACTATTTCGTGATGTCTTGCCCCTCCCGAAAAAACAGAATGAGAATTTATCAGTCCTGTTATTTCAGGGGTGAAATATTGTTGCTGATTATCGTCTATGCCTATTACAAAAAACTTCATAGTAGCTTTCATATTATTATAAGGCAGACTACTGACCAAATAGCGATAAGTAATATCAGCATCAGTATTTCACTTTTCATATTGATGGCAATGGCTATTCGCATATCGGAGGTCGTTATCTGTCTGTCATTATTTCCAATATAAGGTTTGTCGACAATATTGCCGAAATATATGTTCGATCCGCCAAAGCGGCAATTCAATATACCTGCTAGAGCCGATTCGGGATATCCCGAATTAGGACTAGCATGCTGTCGTCCATATTTTTGGACGAAAGAAAATATCGTCAAATCACCTTTACTCAATATCATAAGGGTAGCCGTCAAGCGTGCCGGAATATAATTGGCAGCATCATCTATTCGGGCAGCCCAACATCCAAATTGCTTGTAGCGATCCGACTTGTAACCAATCATCGAATCGAGCGTATTTACCATCTTATAAGCCATCATCCCCGGAGCTCCTAGCAGCATATACCAAAACAAAGGTGCGATAACACCATCACTCAGATTCTCTGAGAGAGTTTCTAGTGCAGCCGTGCGGATTTGTTGCGGTGATAAAGCTGAAGTATCACGTCCAACAATACGAGCAACTTGCCGGCGTCCGTCTTCTATCGAACGATCTACAGCTAGAAACACATTCCGGACTTCATCAATCAAGGTCTTTCCGGCAAGACAATAAAATACCACAACAGAATTGAATATAATAGCCAACCAGAAGTTAACACGATAAAGAAAGTACACCGCTAAGCCCGTAATTACAAATGTAAGGATAATAAGAAATACTGAGAAAAGCCCACCTTTGAACATTCGATTATTCCCTTTATTAAGTCTTTTTTCGCCCCATGCGATAACTTCTCCGAAAAGAACAACCGGATGTGGCAACCATACAGGATCACCCAAAATACGGTCGAGCAGCCAGCCTATAAGTACTGGCAAAAGGATGAACAATGCTATATCCATGCTTTTATCGCTTTTATCAGATTATTATTCTCGTCAATCGACTGTGTTGCCACACGAAAATAGTGTTCGTCCAATCCTCTGAAATTAGCAGCATCACGTATCAATATTCCATGCTCATCTATTAGATATGTTTTCATCTCTTTGCCTGTTTTTTTATCTAGTCGGCATAGAAAAAAACTTGTATCTTCTTTCTGTGCTGATAATCCGTTTATTTGATTTAATTCTGACGCAAAAAGCTCGGTTTCTTTCAAATAAAAAGAAATATCTAACGAGAATTCATGATTCAATAGAAATTTTCCGCCTTCAATCGCCAATTGATTGACAGACCAAGGCATGCAATATTTCCGCACCTTATCTATAATAGATCTGCAGCCTGTAATATAGCCTAAACGCAGGCCGGGAATAGCATATCGCTTTGTCATCGAATGAAGAAGTATCACATTAGAATATACAGCAGCTTCTTCTATTTGCAGTGTTTCCTTCAATGTAAAAAACTCGTACGACTGATCGATAACGAATATCACCTGAGGAAATTTCTTTATCACCTCTATAAGCAAAAGCTTATCTATCGCTTTCCCCGTCGGATTGTTCGGATTACAAAGCCAAACTAAATCAGAGTTTCCCTCAAAATCAGATAGGTATTTCAAGAAATGTAGTTTGTGCTCGTTGACCTTGCATGCATCCTCATATTCACTGAAAGTAGGAATAACTATCGATGATGTTCTACCCCTAAAAGCCTGTGCTATGAGATAAATTGCTTCGGTTGCACCATTCGTTAAACAAATATTTTCGGATGAGATATTATTCTTTTCGCTGATAAGAAATGCGAGTGACGCAGCATCAGGCTCAGGGTAACTGTGAATAGAGGAAATGTGTTCACGCAAATACTCATCAAACGCAGACACATCGAATCCATTGTAAATATTTGAACTAAAATTGCTTACAATCGTCTTCCCGTATATATCGTCACCGTGACCGTTAATCATACTCTATTTGTCGTCATTATTTTGTAAACCAGATCCATATCTACGTACTTACGAATATGGTCGGCTAGTTTATCATATTGCTCTTCCTTGAATTGCTTATAATCAAAAACCGTTTCGCTTAATCTTCCAGCATAAGGTTCAAGTATATAGTCTATCACGGCCTTATTATCTAAGATACCATGAATATAAGTCCCAAAACACTTATTATTGACGAAATAGCCATCCACTGTTCCGTCCTCAAGCTTATTTACTGGCGAGTCTTTTTCTTTTTGAACAGGCAGAGTCTTGCCCATATGTATTTCGTATCCGCTGCATATAGAAGAATCATTATCAAGAAAAGAAAACTGAACCTGACGTGTTACCTTTTCCCCTCCTATCGTAGTAGATACAGGCAACAAACCCAATCCAGGCAAGCGATCAATATCGCCTTCAATATGTAGAGGATCGCAGACTTCTAATCCCATTATCTGATAACCTCCACAAATACCAACAATCGTAGCCCCATCTTTATGTGCTTGGACAATGCTTTGTGCTACACCATTTTTCCGCAATTCGTATAAATCCGAAATAGTGTTTTTACTTCCGGGTATGAGAATAATATCTGCTTTTTTTATTTCATCGGTATTATTCGTATAGAAGAGATGAACACGAGAGTCACGCTCTAAAGCATTAAAGTCGGTAAAGTTGGATAAATGTCTGAGTAGTACCACCGCAACATTTATTTTACCTTCCGTGGCTTGTAGGTTTTTGGTTTGCAACATCACCGAATCCTCTTCTTCTATATAAATATCTTTATAGTAAGGTACTACTCCGATAACAGGTACACCGCACAAATCTTCGAGTATTTTTATACCTGATTCGAACAGACGAATATCTCCCCTGAATTTATTAATAAGGATGCCTTTTATATACTTTCTTTCTTCTTCGGATAGCAACATCACCGAACCATAAACAGATGCAAACACACCACCCCTGTCGATATCGGCTACCAAAATCACATTTGCTCCGGCATGAATTGCCATCGGCATATTTACCAAGTCAGTATCGCGCAAATTTATTTCCGATATGCTTCCCGCACCTTCCATCACGATGGGATTGTAAGCGGTTGCCAAACGATCGAAAGCATCATTTACCGCATCGCGAAATTTGTTTCGTCCATCTGTCTTGAAATATTGGTAAGCATCCTGATTGCCATAAGGTCGTCCGTTGAGTACCACCTGACAAACTTTGTCGGAAGATGGTTTCAGCAGTATAGGATTCATATCGGTATGACACTCGACCCCTGCCGCTTCAGCCTGTACAGCCTGTGCACGCCCTATTTCAAGACCTTCGGATGTAGCATACGAGTTGAGAGCCATATTCTGAGCCTTGAAGGGTGCCGGATGATAGCCATCCTGCCTGAATATACGGCAAAATGCTGTGGCAATAATACTCTTACCGACATCGCTTCCCGTTCCGGCAAACATAATCGGACGCAAATCTTTTTCAGACATCTCTTCCGGGTTTTAATTGTTCGGCATCATCGAAAGTTAGTATAGAGTTTATTAACGTAGCAGCCAGATTACTACCTCCTTTTCGTCCGTCAACAATTATTTTTGGTATATTTTTAAACGGTTTGACCATATGTTTCGACTCGCGCACATTGACAAAGCCTACCGGAGCAGCTATGATCCCGGCAGGGATTGCCTTACCTTTGCGTGTTAGTTCACACAACTCCATCAATGCTGTCGGTGCATTTCCGAAAGCAAATAGTGCGTCGGGATGCTCCTCCACAGCCAAACGAATACCGGCTTGTGTACGAGTTATACCTTTATCCTTTGCCAATTCGGCTACACGCGGATCATGCAGATAGCATATAGCTTCGATACCTAATCGTTCCAAAGCACCTTTACGAATACCTGATGTCACCATCGTAACATCTGAAATGATATACTTAATTTTACCTTCTACACACTGTTGGTATAATTTTTCTACTGCACCTTCATCTACATAAAGAATATTCTCCATATCGAAGTCGGCAGTAGTATGAATAGCATGTAATAACGCCCATTTCTTATCCAGAGAAATATTGCGATTTTTAAGTTCTCCGTCAATAGTTCTGAAACTACGGATCATTATATCCTGTCCAATATTTTTTGCTCCATTATCACTATCTTCACGATAATATCCACGAGGCGTTATTAATTTGTCTTCAACAGAAATATAAGATTGTGAGTTACCTATAATCACGATAGTAAACATATCCACTTCTTCGGGATCGAACTGAGCCAAAGTCGTAACTTTAATGTTCTGCTCTTCACGTCCAGCCTGTCGTACATAGCCCACGGGAGTATCCGGTGAGCGGTCTTGCAGAAAGATTTCTTGCAAACGGTAAAGCTGCCAATATCGTCCGTTGCTTTTTGGATTATAAACGGCAGTGACAAAATCAGCAGACGAAGCAGCAGATATCCGCTTTTCTATCTTATCCCACGGTGTCATCAGGTCTGATAGGGATATTATACAAAAATCATGTCCCATAGGACAACCCAGCAAAGCGGCGGCTTTCTGGAATGCACTGATTCCGGGTAGAACTTCTATCTCTATATCACTATTACGTTCTGCTTTCATTTCGTAAACAAGCGGAGCCATACCGTATATTCCGGCATCTCCGGAACTAATGACACAGACCGTCTTTCCTTGTTCGGCGTATTCGAAAGCCTGCAAAGCCCGATCGCGTTCTTTCTTCATTCCGGTATCTATGCAGAGGGCATCTGCCTTGATTATATCTTCAATAAATTGAAAGTAATATTTATAACCGACTATAATATCCGATAACTTTACGGCTTCAAGCACTGCCGGAGTTATATCTTCTTTCGACCCGGGGCCGATACCTGCAACTATTATTTTCCCTGATAACATATTCTTTACAAATTAAGATAAGGTTACCTTTTTATTTTTTTTGATTCTTCTTTTTATATATCTGACACCTAAGTATAAGCCTGTAGATGAGACCAATGTTCCTCCGATCATGGTAGTCCACATAACGATGTTCCATAACACCGGCCTATCAACCAGCCCCTTTATACTATAAGCGTGCAGAGCTCGATATGTCCACTTCGAAGCTCTTGAGTTATTATTATAATATCGTACAGAACCTGTCTGCGGATTGACATATGATACGCTTCCATCAGCATCATCTACCTCAACCTTGTAGACAGGCAAGGGAGACTCCATCTTACGGGAAAGGTAATAATTGTCAAAGCCAGTAAGCAATGATATTTTGACTTCCTGCCCGTGTATTTTTTCGAAACGCTTTCTCACATCCTGTTCACTTAAGTTAAGAGTACCTATATTTTCCGATGATGCATCCAAAACCACAACGCCGGTATCTGTTGTAACCTTATACAAAGGAATGTCGCCAAACGAATCCCAATCGATGCTTTTGATTGATGTACGATATGTTTTCAGTATATCATTACAATCATATTTATAACGGTCGAGACTAACAATACCATTCGACATCACTTTTCGCATCAGTCCCTTTTCGTGTGTTTTCACCATCCAATCGGGAATACCAACTAACGACATCATACCACTGAACGTAAAGGTAAAGACAAATATTCCGAAAAAGAAACCCAAAATATGATGCCATTTGTAAAATGCTTTTTTATATGGTCTATTCAGTTTCTTTTTGCTTTTATACTGAATAATATATGCACGTATACCAAGTACCATACCCGATATACATACAATAAG
>POVV01001024.1_pt1 | contig 12281 bp, 8 predicted proteins | sample 1560271 | NCBI WGS metagenome assembly POVV01 (sample SAMN08337232, study PRJNA429181) | Bioreactor metagenome, whole genome shotgun sequencing project. | biome: cows' rumen and soil; feature: anaerobic; isolation source: anaerobic chemostat enrichment culture, galacturonate as sole carbon source...... | reverse complement strand
ATGTCACGAATACACAATTGATACAAAAATATAGATACATCCGCCAATTTTCCCGTATAGGAGATATGGCTCCGTCGGTACATAATATCCATGCGGTGTAAGTGACTATATAAGTTAGAAGTATAAGTAGCGCACAATATACTAATTGTGATCGCTCAGACAGATTCTTCAGACTGAAGATACACATGAATCCTACAAGTATCTGCAAAATTATGAATTGAGCCATTTGTCCCATCGGAAGCATAAGTGCACAGATCATTACCGTTGTAAGATGAGTAGTCATTGCCGTTCTCGAATCTATGAACGTACGAACTAGAATCGTGGGTACAGCAAAAGGTACGAGGTACATCAGCATGAACATTTTGGTATCAGCCATAAGTCCTGTTATAATCGGAAATATGCCCACCATAAGGAGTATGAATATCACATTCCTTCTATTGCGATATTCTTCTATTCGATAGAACATCAGATAAACCATCAATGCCATGATCAGAATAGTGATCATAACTAATTCTCCTAGCATTAGCCACCCCGGCTTAGCTTTTGTTCCTACTTTATCTGCAGCTTCGTTAGTATAAGAGTCAAGTATGTTTTTTAGACGAGCATCAACGATCTCTCCTCTATCGATGATCTTTTCGCCATATTGGACTTCTCCTTCATATAAGGGGATCTGTTGAAGTTTGTCCTTTTTGTCGTTTGATGATCTATCTTCGTCAAAAGTAATATTAACCTCCAGATAATCGTTTAAATTTATCGATTGAAGATGCTTAATGTCAATATATCCGGGAGCATCATCTATAATTTTCTCATACGCTTGTTTAGGAGTATAGAACGAAGCCAAATACCTTGGAGTTACTGTATTGTCATTGTTTTCGTCCAGTAGCAATTGTTTTTTTGGCAATTGCTGTATTTTCTCGTAATCACCCGTCGATATTATTCCGGCTTTATAGATTTCATTAAACTTTCTGGTAATATAACCTATATATTCATCTGATACACTTTTTGCTTTAGCATCCGACTGAAATTGTGTCGTAGATTTTTTTGGAATAATACCATTTGTTTTGTAATAAGGCAGGTAAGTATGCATGATACTGTCTTTTTCCTGCTGTATCTGTGCCTCGGATTTATGTATGTGGAACTTGAAAGGTGCTGTCAATAAGCCATATTGCCAAGGTCTGTTCTCGACATACGAATATCTGTATTTACCTTCACGTGGTAAAAAAAACATTATAACTAGAATAGTAAGGATAAAGAATACAGGAGTAGGAATTTTGATCCTTTGCCCAATTCCTTTAATCTTGTCTATTTGACCCATAAGCATATGGTTTTTAAAATACAAATCTACAAGTTTATTTTTAATAGAATATACAAATCTTGATAAAAGGGTGATTATAAGTCTAGAATATCCATCACACGGTCAACAACTCCCATGTTGGAACGAACATAGTTGCCTGCATGAGCCCCAGCAGCTTTCAAAATGTCATCATAGTGTTGAAATTCATCCATCAATCCTCTAAAGGATTGGTAATCAGAGATGGAGTATCCACCCCCTTGTTCTATAAGTTGCTGTGCTTCTAGGAATTTTTTAAAGTTTGGACCAAATATTACCGGAATGTCATACACTGCTGCTTCGAGTACATTGTGTATGCCAACGCCAAAGCCTCCTCCAACATATGCAATTTGTCCATACGCGTATATAGATGATAAAAGCCCGAAATTATCTATGATAAGGCAATCATAATCTTCCATCATTTCTGGGATAGCTTTTGAATAGCGTATATGTGGACGTTCTAAAAGGCCTTCCAGATATTTCAGATGTGCTTCATCTACTTCGTGTGGAGCGATGATTAATTTTAATGATGGAGTACTGTTGAAAAAAGGGATAAGTATGTCTTCGTCTTTAGGCCAAGTGCTTCCGGCAACTAAAGTTTGTTCATTCTCATTGGTTGCTTTGCGAACAAAAGATTCAACGATGCTTAATTGTTTCGCTTGCTTTTGGATATCGCTTACCCTGTCGAATCGAGTATCACCGCATACAACAGTATTTGTAATACCTATGTTGCTCAGTAGTTTTACCGAGTTTTCATCCTGCACACAAATAGATTTGTACTTTTTGAGTAATCCTCTCATGTCCTTTCCGTACCATCTGAAGAATATTTGTGAATCGCGGAAAATGGCTGAAACGATGTAGACAGGGATATTCCTCTTATTCAGCTGGTTTACAAAATTGTACCAAAATTCATATTTGATAAAAATAGCTTTTTCGGGCTGTACGAGCTTTAGGAATTTTTTCACATTCCTTTTTTTATCAAAAGGTAGATAGCAAACGATATCTGCCATCGGATAGTCTTTCCTTACTTCGTAACCAGAAGGAGAGAAGAAAGTTAGTAATATCTTATACTCAGGATGATCTTGTTTTATTGCTTCAATAATTGGTCTGCCTTGTTCAAATTCACCTAAAGAAGCTGCATGAAACCATATATAACGGGCATTTGGATCTACTTTTTCTCGTAATATAGAATAAGTTTTTTTGTGCCCGATAATCATTTTTTTTGCCTTTTTGTGGAAAGGCGATATTATGCGTACAATGAACGCATACAGATATATGGCAAAATTATACAATACCATGTTGATTACAATTTGATATCCCTAATAGCTTTGTTTAGGCGGCTAATGGTTTCGTCTTTACCGATAGTCGCGGTAATATCGAACATGTGAGGACCTTTAGATTCTCCTACTATGGCTAAACGAAAAGCATTCATTATATTTCCGAGGTGATAGCCCTTGTCTTCGATCCAGGTTTTCACTATTTCTTCTTGGTTGTGAGCAGAGAAGTCTTCTATTTGTTGCAATATTTCGACTAATTCTGCCAGTTGTGCAGGAGATTCTTCTTTCCAGCGTTTTTTTACGACCTTCTCGTCGTACAATTCGGGTGCTTTGAAAAAGAAAAATGACTGATCCCATAGTTCTTGTACAAAATTTACACGTTCTTTGACAAGACCAACAACAGCTTCTGTGTATTCGAGACAAACATCTAACCCTTTTTCCTCCAAAAGAGGATAATAGAGTTTGGCGATATCTTCATTCGACTTTAACTGTATATATTGGTGATTAAACCACTTGCCTTTTTCAAAATCGAACTTGGCTCCGCTTTTGCTGCATTTCTCTAAAGAGAACAGATCAATCAGTTCGTCCATCGAAATGACTTCTTTGTCGTTACCTGGATTCCATCCCAGAAGAGCTAAGAAATTTATAACAGCTTCGGGTAGATAACCGCTTTCTCTATATCCTGATGATACTTCTTCTGTTTTAGGATCTTTCCATTCTAAAGGGAAAACAGGAAAGCCAAGGCGGTCTCCATCGCGTTTGCTTAATTTCCCATTTCCTTCAGGTTTTAATAGTAAAGGAAGATGTGCAAACTCGGGCATCGTTTCCTCCCAGCCGAAAGCGCGATATAATAGTACGTGCAATGGAGCCGAAGGGAGCCATTCCTCTCCTCGTATTACATGGGTAATTTCCATTAAGTGATCATCAACAATATTTGCCAGATGGTAAGTTGGCAGGTTGTCTGCTGACTTGTACAGAACTTTATCATCTAATACAGAAGAGTTATATTTTACCTCTCCTCGTATAACATCATTTACTATCACTTCTTGATTCGCTCCTATTTTGAAACGAACAACATATTGTTGCCCTGCGCTTATAAGTGCATCTACTTCTTCCTTGCTCAGAGTAAGTGAGTTCCGCATCTCCCCGCGAGTAGATGCATCATATTGGAAATTATCAATAGTTTTGCGCTTTGCGTCAAGTTCCTCAGGAGTGTCGAAAGCTATATAGGCTGCTCCTTTCTCGAGCAATATATCTACATACTTCTTGTAAATTTCTTTCCTGTCCGACTGACGGTATGGGGCATAAGAACCTCCCAGATGTGTACCCTCATCGAACTGTAGACCTAACCATGTGAAGGCCTCTATAATATATTCTTCAGCTCCCGGAACAAAACGTTGTGAGTCTGTATCTTCAATTCGCAGTACAAAATCTCCATTATGCTTTTTTGCAAACAGATAGTTGTATAGTGCTGTGCGCACACCTCCTATATGTAAAGGCCCTGTCGGACTGGGGGCAAACCGTACTCTAACCCTTCTTGTCATAAAATGATATATTAAAGTGGCTACAAAAGTATAATAAAATATTGTAAAATGCTATGTATGACTATTAGCTATTGAACAGAAAAGTAGAATTGATATTACTTTTTGTTTTAATCAAAGGTGAATTTCTTGTACAGATTCTTTACGTAATATATAAAGAAAATCTATACTGGTATATGAATATTCGATTAATCACATTTGGAAATAAGGATTAAATTCATTATATTTGTCTATATAAAAACAATATTAATAAATAAAAACTATCAAATTATGTCAACATCAACATTAAAAGAACAGAAATCTGCGACATTAAATGCAGAAATTGCAACATTTATTGGAAAGATATTTTCTTTCAATAATAGTTTGAAACTATATCATTGGCACGTAACAGGAAAGGGAAGCTATGCGCAGCATATTGCTTTGGATCAAGCTTTGGAAGATTTGTTGGATGTAACGGATCGCTTGGTGGAAACTTCATATGCCGTTAAGGGGGATTTGGATATTGTTATTCCTGAAACAAAAAATCCAAATGATATTGTCAAACATGCAGAAGACTTCTTTAAATATACAGAAAGTCAAAGAGAATTGTTTGCAGAAGCTTTTACTCAAGCTATTATAGATGATTATCAAGAAGCAATACAGCAGTTGCTGTATCGTTTGAAGAGGCTTCAGTAAATGAAAATTTAAAAAATAGGAACAAAAGGCTACTAACGGGTAGCCTTTTGTTGTTTAAAGATCCTTCTGATTTATTTTAATAAGAATGCGCCCTTCTATTCGCATTAAAAATGATAGATTTGCATTTATAAAACTATAAATTTGAAAAAAGAGACTTCATATAGTCAGATTCTCAAATCGACCAGTATTTTTGGCGGATCACAAATGCTGGTTATTATTATTGGCATCGTACGAGCTAAGATTATAGCTCTTTTGTTAGGTCCGGCCGGTGTGGGAATAATAGGAATATACCAATCCATCGTGGATATGCTCCGTACTAGTTGCGGATTGGGTTTGGACACCGGAGGTATTCGGGAGGTTGCCGCGGCTAATAGTTTAGATGACAAAACACTGTTAGGCAAGACTACTTATAGGCTCAATTGGTGGTTTCTTATTGCTGCTCTTCTTGGATTAACAGCTTGCATTGCATTTTGTCGTCCAATAAGTATCTGGGCTTTTGGCACCAGCGAATATATGTTGTCAATAGTACTTCTCTCCATCCCTGTTTTTCTTGCAATATTGACTACCGGAAGATCTGTAAGTATCCAAGGTATGCGTAAAGTTTCTTACATGGCTCAATATGAGGTCTGGGGAAGCCTTGTTGGGCTGATTGTCGCTTTACCATTATATTATATCCTCGGATTAAAGGGTATAATACCGGTTTTTGTTACCACTAGCTTGATACTTTATTTTTTTGTTGAACTTTATTATAAAAAGCTGAACGTAAGGCTTATAAAAATACCAAGAAAAGAAGTCTTTGAGGCTGGATTGAGCACCCTGAAATTGGGTGTGTTTATTGTAATTTCGGGAGTAATAAGTACAGCCAGTATGTTTTTTGTGCGGGCGTATATTTCTCGGAGTCTGGATATCGAAGCTGCGGGTTTATTTCAGTCGGCATGGACTATAACGACCGTCTATCTCGGTCTTATTCTTAAATCGATGGGGGCGGATTTCTTTCCTCGCCTGTCTGCTATTACCGAAAAGAAAACAGAAATAAAAAAGCTTGTAAATGAGCAGACTTATGTTGTATTGGTTATTTCTGTTCCTGTTATTATTGTAATGCTTCTTTTTTCAGAGTTCGCCTTATCGGTATTATATTCTTCTAAATTTGTGGATGCCGGAAATATACTTCAATGGCAAATTTTGGGAAGCGTTCTGAAACTTCTGAGTTGGCCTATCGCTTTTATTATGCTTGCTAAGAAAAAAGGATTAATATTTCTTTTTTCAGAAGTAATATTTTATATCTCTTATCTTGCTACTAGCTATTTATTGTTTCCGCAATATGGTCTTGATGCCGTAGGTGTTGGGTATTTGATTGCATATATGATTTATCTGCCGTTAATTGTTCTGATTGGCTGGCGTATATCCGGATTTATATGGAGTAGAGAAGTAATGGTGATGATTGTAATCGGTCTTATATTGATATGTGCTGCTTTCTATATATCACACACAAAGGAGGTCAGTGTTTGGATTTTTGGTTCAATCGTTTTTCTCATATCTTTATTCTACTCGTTTTATAAATTGAGAAAGGTATTTAGTTTAGAGGATCTGAAAAACTGGTTTAGTAAAAAATAAATATGAAGACAATTAATATTAAAGGTGAATTACTCGATCTTTCTACACCCATTGTAATGGGGATACTGAATGTTACGCCTGATTCCTTTTTCGAAGGAAGCCGAAAAGAGACAGAGCAACAAATAATAGATCGTGTAAAGGAGATAATAAATCAGGGAGGAACAATTATTGATATAGGCGGACAATCTACCCGCCCAACTTCCACCCTAATTTCAGCAAAGGAAGAAATTGAGCGGTTGAAATTTGCTCTTACTGTTATTAACAGGGAGTTCCCGGAAGCTATTCTTTCGGTGGATACGTTCTATAGTGGCGTTGCTCGTTTTTGTGTCGAAGAACATGGAGTTGCAATTATTAATGATATTTCGGGTGGAGAAATAGATAAAGAAATGTTTAAGACGGTTGCTAAATTAAATGTTCCATACGTTTTAATGCACATGCGCGGAACCCCACAGACAATGGTAAATCTTACCGATTATGATAATCTGATACAAGATATATTTTATTATTTCTCTAAAAAAATAGCAGAGCTCCATTTGCTCGGAGTCAATGATATAATCATTGATCCGGGATTCGGATTCAGTAAAACGCTCGATCAGAATTACGAACTGATGGCGTCATTGAATGGTTTTTCTGTATTTGAAATGCCTCTGTTAGTCGGAATATCGCGAAAGAAGATGATATCCGGATTGTTGGATACGACTCCCGCTGAAAGCTTGAATGGAACTACTATCTTAAACACTTTTGCTTTGCAGAACGGGGCAAATATCCTTCGGGTGCATGATGTGAAAGAGGCAGTCGAAGCTGTCAAAATAACAGGAAAAATACTTTCTTTTTGTTAGTCGGGTTGGGACTTATTTTGTCTGATTGTTTGCATTATTATAAACTCAGTCTCTTCTTATGCTGAAGATGAATGAAGCATCTCTGCTTCTTTGTAGAATAGAGATTGATGTATTAGCTCGTAAGTTAAAATAATGAGACTCTTAACGGATATTAAAGGATTGAAGAACTAGTTTTGCCCACTCCTAAGGAAAAATTTTCATATCTTTGTTTCATATAATTTTATTAAGAATTCATCTAAACTATACGAAGCCTGTGTCAAAAAAAATAGCTGAAACCCCGCTGATGAAGCAATATTTTGAAATCAAGAGTAAACATCCTGATGCCATCTTATTGTTTCGGGTAGGAGACTTTTACGAGACATTTTCACAGGATGCTATCGACGCAGCCGAGATTTTGGGAATAACCCTAACCCGACGCGGAAATGGGACAGCTCAATTTGTTGAATTGGCTGGATTTCCTCACCATGCATTGGATACTTATCTGCCAAAGCTTGTTCGTGCAGGTAAGCGTGTCGCTATTTGTGACCAATTGGAAGATCCTAAGCAAACTAAGACTCTGGTGAAAAGGGGGATTACCGAACTTGTAACGCCTGGAGTTTCTATCAATGATAATATTCTGAATTATAAAGAGAATAATTTTCTTTGTGCTATTCATTTTGTGAAAAATACGTGTGGTGTATCATTCCTTGATATTTCTACCGGAGAATTTTTGATTGCGGAGGGCACAAAGGAATACATTGATAAATTATTGACAAACTTCTCCCCAAAGGAAGTTTTGGTAGAAAGAAGTAAGAAAAAGTTATTCGAAGAAAATTTCGGAACTCGCTTCTTTATATTCGAGCTTGATGATTGGGTGTTTACTGAAGATTCGGCGCGAGATAGACTACTGAAACATTTTGAAACGAAGAATCTGAAAGGATTTGGAGTTGAACATCTGGTTAACGGTGTAATTGCTGCGGGAACTATCCTTCACTATCTGGATGTAACTCAACATACACTGATCGGGCATATTACAACTTTGTCCCGAATCGAAGAAGATAAATACGTACGCCTCGATAAATTTACAGTTCGTAGCTTGGAGCTTATTTCGACTATGAATGAGGGCGGAAAAAGCTTGCTCGATATTCTAGACAAGACGGTATCTCCAATGGGGGCGCGTATGCTACGCCGTTGGCTAGTCTTTCCACTAAAAGATGCGAAGCCGATAAATAATAGGCTTTCTGTTGTAGAATATTTCTTCAAAGATTTGGAGTTGAAAGACTTGCTGGAAGAACAACTTTCCTTGATAGGAGATCTTGAACGTATAATCTCTAAAGTAGCGGTGAATAGGATCAGTCCACGAGAAGTTGTTCAACTTAAAGTTGCATTGAAAGCAATTGAGCCTATTCGTGAAGCTTTCCTTTCATCCAGCGAACCTAGTTTGAGGGAAATAGGCGAAAAACTTAATCCTTGTCCTGTTATTCGCGATCGTATCGAAAAAGAAATATTTCCCGATCCACCAACGATGATTAATCGTGGGAATGTTATAAGTAAAGGCGTAAATAAGGATTTGGACGATCTGCGTGAGATTGCTTTTTCGGGAAAAGATTATTTGTTGAAAATTCAACAACGCGAAACAGAAGCCACTGGCATTTCTTCATTGAAGATCAGCTTCAATAATGTATTCGGATACTATATTGAAGTGAGGAATACCCATAAAGACAAAGTTCCTGCCGAATGGATACGTAAGCAGACCCTTGTAAATGCAGAGCGTTATATTACACAGGAGTTGAAAGACTACGAAGATAAAATACTCGGAGCTGAAGAAAAGATTCTCTCGTTGGAAACAACCCTTTTCAACGATCTTGTTCTTAGTTTGGCTGAATATATACCGACAATACAGGTAAATGCAAATTTGATAGCTCAGATAGATTGTTTGTTGTCTTTTGCAAAAGTAGCTAAAGAAAACAAATATATTCGTCCTGAAATAAATGACACGGACGTATTAAATATAAAAAACGGACGTCATCCTGTTATTGAGAAGCAATTGCCTCTCGGAGAATCTTATATCGCCAATGATGTTTCTTTAGATAGTAACAAGCAGCAGGTTATTATTATCACAGGGCCGAATATGGCGGGTAAATCAGCTTTGCTCAGACAGACAGCTCTGATTACGTTGATGGCTCAGGCAGGTAGTTTTGTTCCTGCGGAATCTGCACAGATCGGGCTGGTTGATAAAATATTTACCCGTGTGGGAGCTTCGGATAATATATCGTTAGGCGAATCTACTTTCATGGTGGAGATGAACGAAGCCTCCGATATACTGAATAATCTTTCACCGAAAAGTCTCGTTTTGTTCGATGAGCTAGGGCGTGGAACAAGTACCTATGATGGTATTTCCATTGCGTGGGCTATTGTGGAATATATTCATGAGCACCCAAAAGCAAAAGCAAAAACGTTGTTTGCTACTCACTACCACGAGCTGAATGAAATGGAAAAATCCTTCAAGCGGATAAAGAACTATAATGTGTCGGTAAAGGAAGTAGACAACAAAGTTATTTTCCTTCGTAAATTGGTTAAAGGAGGAAGCGAACATAGTTTCGGTATTCATGTGGCTAAAATGGCGGGTATGCCTCAAAGCATCGTGAAAAGAGCTAATTCTATTCTGAAACAATTGGAGTCGGACAACCGTAAACAAGGTATATCGAAGCCGATAACCGATATAAAAGAAAACAGGGAAGGGTATCAATTGAACTTCTTTCAACTCGACGATCCTGTGCTTAGTCAGGTGAGAGACGAAATAAAATTGTTGGATGTAAACAATCTGACTCCGGTAGAGGCATTGAACAAACTGAACGAAATAAAGAAAATAGTTTCGGGTAAATAAAATAAACTGTTTCTGACACGTTAAAACTGTAATATGGATATATGTATCGATTTTGACGGGACATGTGTTGCACATGAATATCCCAACATAGGTAAAGATATAGGGGCTATCCCCGTTCTCAAGGAGTTAGTTGAGAAAGGACACAGGCTTATACTATTCACTATGCGTAGCGACCGCAAGAAGAAAAAAAAGATAGACGGACTGGAAGTCATGGTAGAGGAAAATGTATTGACCGAAGCCGTTCAGTGGTTTGCAGATAATGATATACCTCTATATGGTGTACAGAAAAATCCGACCCAACGTTTCTGGACGTCTTCACCTAAAGCTTACGGACATTTATATATCGATGATGCCGCTCTAGGCTGTCCTCTTATTTTAGATGATCCTAACTCAGATAGGCCATATGTCGACTGGCTTCGGATAAGAGAAATGTTGGTGGCTTCAGGTATTTTATAAATAAAGAAAGATGAAAAAAATACTCTTTATCTTTTTAATGTTTATTTCTTTAAATTCATTTGGACAGGAAAAGAAGTCCATTCCAATTGAAGACTTTAGGACTTACTTTCGAGAGACGGAAGCTGCTGCAAATAAAAGCCGAAACATTTGGGGGCTCAATATCTATGGGCCTATTATGCTTATTAATCCTGAGACAAGGGATGTTTATGCAAATAATAAAGATTCGTTAGGTGAACTTAGGGCGGACGGGCGTATTTATACCGGAGTGTTTCCTAAGAATGAAAATATAGCTAATACATCTATCCATTGGAATGGAACGGATTGGGCAACAGTTATGCTGCCTCTGCCTAAAAATAAATATGATCGGATAAGTTTACTTATTCACGAAAGGTTTCATGTCGTACAATCAAAATTAGGTTTTATTCAAAGCAATGGAGATTGTACTCATTTGGATAGTAAGGATGGTCGTATATATTTGCGATTAGAACTTGAGGCTCTTAAAAAAGCTACTTTGGCAAAGACAACGGCTGAAATAGTAGACCATGTGACAAATGCCTTTATATTCAGAAAGTACCGTCAATCGCTTTTTCCTGAATCAGATATACAAGAAAATAAATTGGAGTTAAATGAAGGTTTAGCGGAATACACAGGTGAAGCTAGTTGCGGAAGGCCGGAGAAGCAAAAAGCAGAACACTTCATAAGAAATATTGATGCGTCCATGCTGAATCCGACCTTTATTCGATCCTTTGCATATCAAACTATTCCAGTTTACGGCTACTTATTAGATAAGACACAGCGAGGGTGGAACAGGCGGATAAATAATAATACAAATCTTGCTGACTTTTTTATCACTGCTTTTCAAATTAATCTACCTGATAATCTAAAAGATACAGTAAGTCAACTTGTCGATTCTTATAATGGAAAGGTAATAATAAATGAAGAAGAGATACGAGAAGAAAACAGGAAAAAGCTTGTTGCCGAATACAAATTTCGATTTATCGAACAACCTCATTTTGAAATAAAATTCGAAAAAATGAGTATAAGTTTCGATCCTCGTAATATAATGCCTCTTGAGGACAAAGGTACGGTGTATCCTAATATAAATGTTATTGACCAATGGGGTGTGTTGCATGTTACAGATGGGGCTTTGATGAGTCCTGACTGGAAGAAAATAACTGTAACAAATCCGATTGATATGAATGGTAATAAGCTGTCTGGTAAAGGTTGGACATTGGAACTCAATAAAGGGTATTCAGTTGTAATTACTGATGGAAATTTTGGATTGAAAAAAGACTAAACGAAATGAAAAAAATATTGATGGGACATAACTTCATAAGAGAAGGCTTTGCCGCTCTTGATGGAAATTTTGAAGTTATTTATCCCGAAAAAGAACTATTCTCGAAAGCAGATGTTTTGGAACGGATAGCGGATGTAGATGTGCTTGTCCCTAACTTTTCATTCCAGACGAATGCTGAAATTATTGATGCAGGGAAAAATCTAAAACTTATTGCCAACTTTGGCGTGGGTTATAATAATATTGATACGATTTATGCTGCATCCAAAGGTATAACAGTTACTAACACTCCTCAATCGGTACTAGAGCCGACAGCTGAACTCTGTTTTGCCCTGATGTTAGCAACAGCAAGAAAAGTGGCTTACTACAATCATAAGCTTCATAACGGT
>POVV01001022.1_pt1 | contig 12309 bp, 13 predicted proteins | sample 1560271 | NCBI WGS metagenome assembly POVV01 (sample SAMN08337232, study PRJNA429181) | Bioreactor metagenome, whole genome shotgun sequencing project. | biome: cows' rumen and soil; feature: anaerobic; isolation source: anaerobic chemostat enrichment culture, galacturonate as sole carbon... | reverse complement strand
CGATTTGATACATATCTTTATAAAAACGTTCCATGGAGCGTACAATAGATAATGCATCAAACGGCACCGTACCCATGATGGCTCCCCAGGTTAAGCTCTGACCGCGTGCCAGGCTGCGATCGATCTCATCTTGCCGGAGTTTTGCCATTTCCTGCTGACCGGCAAGCACTTCCTCACGACTTACGTTATGAATTCTTTCAAGAAAAGTCATACGATACTCGCCCCAGCCTTTTTCTTTCAGCAGAGGGTAATCCTCACGGGTCATTGCCTCATATTCATGGATTTGGTATTGGGCGTTTTCCTCCAGTTCTTTGCCAGGCATTCTGAATTGTCCCGGGCCGCATTTCGTAGCTACCGGCCCAATTCTTCCGTGCAGCATGTAGGCATTGCTATCCCATACCGGGTAATCCTCCCATACCTTGTGGATAGCCGCCTGGGCTTTGTCCCAGTTCCAGAGGAATTCTTTGTTGGTTAACCCCACATGTTGTCCCGCATACTGCTCAATAATAGGTGCACAGACTACCCTGTCCACCGGTTGAAGATTAATTGAGGCCACCAGTCTCTCTTCTGCAGTCATTACATCTTTCATTTCATCCCACTCCCCAAATGTTTAATTATCTTACACAGAGTCTGCAACCTTCTGTATATCAGCCGCAGTCGCGGCCAGCTGCTGCATGGATGCCGAGATTTCACCTGTAGAAACGGCTTGTGTGCTGCCCAATGCCGCAGTTTTCACTAAAACCTCCACTACATTGGTAGTATCCTGCTGTATGGTGCTAAGTATGGCAGCTATATCTTTGACCGAATTTCCACTGTTAACAGCCATTTTCCTGATTTCCTCCGCGACAACGGCAAAGCCGCGGCCATGTTCGCCCGCTCTTGCTGCTTCAATCGCAGCATTAAGCCCCAACAGGTTAGAGTTGGCGGCAATGTCGCTGACAAACCGTAAAATATCGGTTGTTTTATGAATGTCTGCCAGAACTTTCTCTCCGTCCAGGCGAACCTGGGCAAGATCCCCGGAAAGCTGGCCGGCTGTTGTTGTAAGATTTTCAACTGTTGCGCTCAATTGCTGAGAAGTTGCCGCAATCGTTTGCGCGGCATTTTGCAGAATTTCATGGGTGTGCATGCTTATAGCCGCGCCGACTATGCCAATAAACTGCTGATTTTCATCAAATATGGGCCTGACAATGGCTTTGCATGGAATTCCGTATATCGCCTTAGGCAGCGAAGCCACTACTTTCTTACGGGTCTTGATACATTCCAGCATAGCCCCGCCTTTGGCAATTTCACCAATTTTGACCTCAGCGTAAAATGTTTCTGCCGGCGAATAATGAAGGATGCGTCCCTCAGTATCACATACCATAACGGAGCAATCAAACACATTAAGTTCACGAAAAATATCGGCAGCTTCTATAACATCCTCAAGTTTCATACCCTGCACTCCTTTGACTTAGATGTTCCCGAATATCCTTACCCCAATGCAATTGCAGTGCCATTATGGGTACCAGCTATAAAGCAGACTTAAGTACGCTCATCCAATATAGAATGAAAAACATAAACAAGTAGTTGTGACTATGTTTATTCATCTTGTATATACATCTATATAATAATCCGTGACACTTGACTTGTCAATATTTTTTTGACTTTTCTTTTAATTTTAAACAATAACTTTAATTGATTGCCTGCCCTCTTTGGGATAACATTGTTGCGTCACACTTCACCCGCAAGGATAAGATGGCAAAATAAAAAGGCTACCTCCCAGGTAACCACAAAAGTATATTTCTCTGCGCTGTTTGTATTTGTCATTGGTAATTATAGAGATTTGGGGAAATTAACCTGAGACTGTCCGTCACTACTGCCGCATATATCGCTCATAGTAACGGCGTTTCCCGGTTCCAGCACCAAAAACTCCTCATCCCAGGGACCTGTCAGCAGCTTATGGAATAAACGCAGGGAGCCTTGCGCCACCTCATGCTGCATGGTAAGCCGTTCGGCAAAAGCTTGTGTTCGGGGCAGTACTTCCTCTACCGGATAAGCGCCGGTATCTATCAACATAAACCGTTTATAATGGCCAAGCATTATTTGCATGATCTTTGAGGTTCTGGCCTGTCCATACCGCTCAATACAACGGTCATATTCGCGCAATAAATTATTCTCATAGTCAAGCCAGCCTTTTGTCAAAAAATAGGTTCCCATTTCCTTGGATATATTTTTTCTGGCTTCGCAGGAACCTAACAGCAGCGGAATACAATCATCAACCTTAGGAATTACGAGTTTGGCTTTATCTGATTTAATTCCCAGCAAACTGTTGCCACAGTATCCAAATAATAGTAATATTACATCAATATTATCAATTCTATTGATTTCTTCCTGAATTCTTTTATGCAATAGTTCTGGTGTATTATGCAACCCTGATTCAACATAAATGGTAGGGAAACTTACACCGGTTTCTTTAATGGTCAGTTTAAGCTCATCTCTGAGTGTCTGGCATGCCAGTATCGCCGTCCCCATCCTCTGCCACTTCCTTTATATAACAATTACACAATCTGCTTATCGGCAACCAGGATATTACGGCAAAGTTCCGCGACCTTGGCACAATCAGTCGCCCAATAGTCAGCACCTGTATATTTTCTCACACTTTCATTTACCAGGCCACCGATAATAACAGTAGTCATTGGGCGAAGCCCCGCCTCTTCCAAACACACTACCGTATCACGCATAGAATCATAAGCGTCAGTAATAAGCCCGGTTAAACAGACAACCCGGCTGTTATGCAAGGTGACGGCCTCAACAAATTTCCTTGCAGGCACGTCTACGCCCAAATCACAAATGCCAAAACCATTATACTGCATAATACCGGTGGTAATATTTTTGCCAATATCGTGAATATCATCTTCCACCGTACCAAAGATAATAGTAGGATAAATCTTGCGGGCGGTAACAACCCTGTCCTGATTTACCAGTGCCAGCACATCCTTAAATATTTCGGAAGCCATAATGAGATCTGACAAAAAGTATTCGCCCTTGCTGTACAGCTCACCTACCCGGTCGGTGCCCTGCCGGATTTCTTCCAGCAGCACATAGGGATTGATTCCCATCTTAAGGCCTTGCGTCACTAAGTTCATTACCATGGCTTCATCCAGTCTGGCCATGGCACCAACTAGCATCTTCTGGATTTTCAGCATATATCATAACCTCCCTGAAAGTGGATAGGAAGTCGCCTTTAATTCAAACCGGTCTTTATGGCAAAGCATAACAGAAACCCCCAGCGGGATATCATCCTTCGAGTAAATAACCTGCTTGATTACCAGTACCGGCAATGCTTCGTCCGCCTCCAGCAGTTTCGCCTGCTCGGCTGACAACGCCGCCACCGATATCACCATATCATTGCGAACCGGCACGCTTTCCTGATGTTTGGCAATCAATTCCGGAAAATCAGCGTACTCCAGCTGAGTTTCCAACAAGGGCTTGCCCTTTTGGTACCGCAAAAATTTTTCCTCAATAGCCACCGGCATGCTCTCATTAAATAAAAGCTGTTTTACGGTTATCACATTGGATTCTCCGGTAAACCCCAACTCATTGGCTAATTCCGGATTGTTGCGGATTAAATTAACAGCCAGGAGTTTCGGCCGCAGCTGCTCATTGTTGGCTACACTATGTTTAAGATCAATAACCAGCTGATTTAGACGGGGCCGGGTCACAAAACTGCCTTTGCCCTTAACGGTATCAATAAGTCCTGCTTCTGCCAGCAAAGCAAGCCCCTGCCGTACTGTCATCCGGCTAATGGCGTATTTTTCCCCCAGTTGCGCCTCTGTTGGCAAAAGGTCTCCATCCTTTAATTCACCGGATTCAATCTGTCTTTTTAAATCTTCGGCCAAACGATAATATACAGGAATCAAATTCTCACGACTTCTCATAATAACCTTCCTTCGGAATACTGGGTAACACCACAGTATATACATCTATATATAGATTTTATACGAGCACTTACTATTCTGTCAATTTATTTGTTGATTTTCTGCGGGTAGAAAGCGGTCCGAATGGTATATCTGCCTATGCCGGACAGTCGATATTAAATTATAATACGGAGGTAAATTATGAAACCCCTGCAACTCACCAAAGAGCAACAGAAAGAGTCGATTGAAGCCATAAAAAGTTACTACTTTAATGAGCGAGAAGAGGAAATTACGGAATTAGCTGCCACACTGCTGCTTGACTTCATCGTAAACAACATTGGGCCGCATATCTACAATCAGGCATTAACGGATGCCCACAGCTTTATGGGCGAAAAAATTGATGAACTGTTTGCTTTGGAGAAGTAAGAGCAAAGTTAACACAGACTAATCTACCATATTAAAATAAATGAACTGCAGGATTTGCCGGAAATCTTTAGAATATATGTTAAAGATTACATTGTAATGAAAGGAGTTTTTCTGGTGAATTCTTGTATTTCCAAGGTGTTAATTTGTGATGATTCCATGCTTGTTCGCAAAAAACTTCGTGATTTGCTGGAAGAAATGCACTGCCAGGTGTATGAAGCTAAAGACGGGGCCGAATGTGTAGAATTATTTAAAACTCATCAACCCGGCACAGTTTTTATGGATATCGTTATGCCTGAATTAGACGGTTTGGCAGCACTTAAACAAATTAAAACACTTGATAAGTGCGCTAAAGTTATTATGCTGTCATCTACCGGCACCTCAACCAAGGTACTGGAGGCACTGAAACACGGCGCCACTGATTTTATTCAAAAACCCTATACCAGAGACCAGATTGCCAAGGCTATCGGCTATTCTGAACAGTAAAGGAGACAAGCATGTTTACGCAATATTTTGGCCAATATCTTTTCAACAAAGGCATTCTCTCAGCTGATCAGCTTTGTGATTTGCTGGCTTATGAGCAATCCACCCATGTAAAGCTTGGTGTATTGGCTCTCAACTCGGGACTAATGACAGCGGCTCAAATTGAAGAGGTGCATGAGCTGCAGCGAGCCATGGATCGCCGTTTCGGCGAAATTGCTTTAAGCAAAGGCTACCTTACCCAACCACAGCTTGACAACCTGCTTAGTCAACAGACCAGCCGCCATTTAGGCTTAAATCAGGCTATTCTGGATAGAAACTGTCTTACACTCAGCCAGTTGGAAACCGCTCTCGAAAATTTTAAACAAGACACCGGGCTGTCACAAGCTCAATTGCAGGCCTTACAAAGCGCCGATGTTGACCAAATCGCTCCCTTATTCCTCGACTTTCCGCAAGATGAAACAGGCCGTTTGCATTATGACTATGTGGCCCTGTTATTAAAAAATATCGTCCGCTTCCTTAACGATCAGCCGCTGCTGTCCCGCCCTTTGCCGCAATCCAAGCAGCCGGAAGGCTGGATTATATCCCAGCAGGCTGTTGGTGATCATACGCTCTCTACCGCCTTAGTGCTCAGCGATTCATCACTAATCGGCCTTGCCGCCCGTTTCAGCCAGGAAGAAATAACCCAGGTCGACGACTTGGCAAAAGACAGTGTAGCCGAGTTTTTAAATCTGCATAACGGTATTTTCTTAATCAATATGTCGGACAGAGGTTTGGAACTTGACCTTAAACCTCAGACTACTCAGGTCTGTTCCGGCGTGAGTGGTTACCGGATTCCTATTACCCTCACCTCCGGTCCGATTGAACTCGTACTCTCCATCACCTAAGCCGGCAAACTAGAGCAAGAGGCTGTTGCTCTAAAAGGTCTGTGCAACAACAAAAATAGCAACCGGCATATCAAAAATGCCGGTTGCCATTTTTTTGTTGTAAACTATCCCCAATACTGTATCGTACCCAGTATGTATCGCAGCAAGAAACCTTGTCAGGCGCCAGTGCCTCTAGCCGCGGCCAACGGCTGACTACCGCTTGTAGGAAGCATTGTGCTTTTGGGGCGCTATCGGTTCTGCTGTATTAGCATAGGTAAGACCCCATTGACATAAAGTATCCAATATAGGCAAGAGACTTTTACCTGCTGGCGTAAGAGAATATTCTACTTTCGGCGGAATTTGTGTATAGATGAATCGTTTCACCAGTCCGCTGGCTTCCAATTCCCGCAGTTGTTGGGTCAACATTTTTTGCGTTATTTTGGGCAAGGTCTTTTTTAACTCACTAAATCGCAGGGTATTTTCCCCTAAATGCCAGAGAATCAAAGCTTTCCATTTGCCGCCAATAAGGTCTAGTGTTAATTCCATCGAACACTGATATTGGACATTTTTGAAGGTAATCATGTGCGGTCACTCCAACAGTTTTAGTTATAATTACAATAAACAGTATACAAAAGATACTATGATACAATTAAGTGCGTAGTTGCCCAAAGATATCCTATGGTTTAATATTATATCAGAGAAGACCTGTTATGAAAAGGAATTACTAATTTGTTTATCTGTACTTTGCAGAAAGAATGGAGGATTTGTGATGATTATTAGTAGTCAAGAGGCTGAGAAACGCGCAGTTGAGCAGATTGCCTGCCTGATGTGTGTCGCGGCAAGAACAGCCCCTAAAGCGCGGGGAATTGATGATCTGGTAACTTTGGTTGTAAACGGGCAAGAAAAAGAACAGCTATCAGCAGCAATGCGGCGTATTGCTCAAGAATCAGGCGCACAATTTTTCGAACGTGATGCCAATTGCCTTGATAAATCGCCGGTAGTTGTATTGCTAGGACAAAAAGTGAAACCATTAGGAACCAAGCCCTGTGGCTATTGTGGTTATGCTAACTGTGCAGAGTGTGCACAAGGTACAGGGATGTGTGCTATCAGCACCGGAGATCTGGGAATAGCCCTGAGCTCAGCAGCTAATACCGCTGCTTTGCATCATGCCGATAACCGGATTATGTTTAGCATAGGTAAAGCCGCCATCAATATTGGCCTGTTTGCAGAAGAAGTCAAAATAGCTTATGGAATTCCGCTTAGTATAACCGGCAAAAGCCCGTTCTTTGACCGGTAGTAAGTACATATTGAAGCAAAGGGGGTCGCTTTGCACTTTTTTATAAAGCGTAAAGCGGCCCCCTTCATCCTATAAACCGTCATCTTGTATTAAAAATTGGTCTTTTTTCTGATAAAATACAGCGGCCGGCGTTTGGACTCATTATAAATCCTGCCGATATACTCGCCGATGACCCCCAGGGTCATCAACTGAGCGCCGCCAAAGAAGAAGATGGCTACCATCATAGAAGGATAACCTGCCACCGGATCGCCGTACAGCCAGGTTTTCACAATAATATAGGCGATATACACACCGGAAAATAACGCGGTCAGAAACCCTACATAGGTTGCCAGCTGCAGCGGCACAAAGGAGAAGGAGGTAATCCCCTCCAATGCAAAATTCCAAAGCTTCCAGTAGTTGAAACTGGTTATGCCCTTGTGACGGCGGTTGCGGAGGTAGGGAATGCTGGTCTGCCTGAAGCCTACCCAGCTAAACAGCCCTTTCATAAACCGGTGGGATTCGGTGCACTGGTTGACCGCCTCCACCACCTGCCTGGTCATAAGCCGGAAATCGCCGGTATCGGGGGGGATATTCACTTTGGCAAGACGGCGCATGACCCGGTAAAACAGGAAGGCGGTCACTTTCTTTAGACTGCTTTCCCCTTCCCGCACCAGCCTGGTAGCATAAACAACATCATAGCCTTCCTGCCATTTTTCGATTAACGCCGGGATGAGTTCCGGCGGGTCCTGCAAATCGGCATCAATGGGAATGACGGCATCGCCCTTGGCTTCAAAAATACCGGCAGTCAGAGCAATCTCCTTGCCGAAATTCCGGGACAGTTCAATTATCTTGACCTTTTTATCCTCGTCTGCCAGCAGTTCCAATTTTTCCAGGGTATTATCCGTGCTGCCGTCATTAATACAGATAATTTCATAGTCATATGCCGTCAAAGCACCCATGACCTCAGCTATTTTTTGATAAAAACAGTCTATATTCTGGCTCTCATTGTACATAGGCACAACAATGGAGATTAATGGTTTCATTAGTCAGACCTCCTTCTGTGTTACTCCTGCGCAGGCAAGGGCGGCACAGGTCCCGGCTCTTTTTGCAGCAGTGATCCGACAAACACAAAGCCTTTGTGGCTTAAATAGGGCATATCATAAACACGGGCAAAATCAATAACCTTAAACACCGGCTCGCTTTTTCCCAAATGACCGTACAATAGCTGGGAATTGGCACCTTCGATTAACCAAATTCGCCCTTGGTAGCTTGCCAGGGCATTCAAATCATAGATAAATTTAAGCTCCGGCTGAAAGGGATTAGGCTTAGACTCCTCCTGCCCGCCCGGAAAGAACATGTAATGCTGATGCTGAGGAAAGGCAACCATATAAATCCCTGCCGGATGAATGTCTGTGTACAAAAAGATATCGTCTGGCTTGAGGCTGTAGACAATATCGGCCTGCAAGGCATTGTTCCGGGGGCTGTAAATTTTATCATAATGCAAATAAAAGTTGGCGGATGAGGCAATAAACATTGCCGTACATAGAAGAGCAGCCACTCCCTGCCGCCTGACGGCAGCCAGCCCGCAGGCCAGGGCAATGAATAAAAAGCCCGAATTTGGCATTAAATACCGGGTGATGAAGATAGGCTTCACCTGGGATAAAATAAGAGCCAGACCAATCACACCCAGATAAATCGCCAGACTGATAAGCGCCGGTCCCGCATACTGCCGCTGCTGCTTACAGGCCGTGTACAAGCCAAAGCCGCAGACTGCCAGCCAGGCAAAGCTCAGCAGCCAGGCAACCGAGGACGGCAGGTTTTCCGCAAAATAAAACACCAGCAAATCCCGGAACAAGTGCTGATAATTGATGACAATCCAGTATTCCTGGGTCACCGCCACGATCTGGTTGACTAATACAAACAGCCACGGCAGATAAAGAATTATCTGGGCTAAAATCGTCAACAGACAGGGTTTGAGCAAATATCTGTTCCGGGTAAAAACAGCAATCAGCAGACTAAGATTGATAAAAAAAGCGCCCAGCAGAGCATAATTGTGGGTATAAGCACTGCCCAGCGAAAAGACTGCAAACAATACCCAATGCTGCCATTGATTTTGCCGGTAGGCCAGATAAGCGTATATCCCGGCACCGGTCGTAAAAAACATGGCCCACGAATACATTCTGGCTTCTCCTGAATACTCCAGCATCACCGGCAAAAAGACGGCGAAAAAGGTAAAATAGAGACCCGCCCGGTCACCACAGATCCGGCGGATATGGCTGACACCCAGCAGCAAAAAGAGAAACATCCCGGTTACCGACACCAGCCGGTAAACCACAATATCCTGCCCCCAGACCAGGGAGGCCAGCTTGGCCAGCATATAGTACAAAGGCGGATGAACATCACGGGCCGTAATTTCGCAAATTCTAAAAAAATCATGTCTGACCATGGCCACAGTATAGGCCTCATCAAACCACATTTCCTTATAAAAGGCACATGAGACGAAAAATAAAAGCCCGGCAAAGAGTAGTCCTGCATAGCCTAACTGCCAGTACCGGTCCAACCTGTCTGTTACTGTAAAACTTCGATAATTGTGCATAAACGTTGCTAACACCCTTTCCTGCCAATAACATCACCATTACTGTCAGCCTTCTGCCCCTGACGAATAACGGAGATAACGTTAATTGGCATTAAGCATAATTCTCCATTCCGGCTTTAAAGCCCTCCCAGTTTAAAAATTTAACCCTCATAAAGACGGGAATATGGTTTCACTATATACGGAATGCAGTGGTATTATTATCAATTTATTTGGTATGCTGCCAAATAAAAAATGCACCTGCTATCCAAAGTGCATTTTCCTGGCTTTTTATATAAAATTTATCGCTTCGGCCAGCCAGACCAATGCCGCAAATAGCCGGCCAGACATGCTGGCTTTAGGACAAAAGAATTATGGTTTTTTCATTGTCGGAACTTCGTATCCTGTCAGCTCATGTATTTCTTTTGCGATAGAAGTTATCTGCCCGACAATCTGTACGACTTCCGGCGTGGTGCTGTCAAGAGCGCCTATCTTTTTGCAAATCAGTTGAAACGTTTCCGCAAGCTGCTGCAACTCATTGCCGACAACAGGGCTTCTTAGTTGTACAGAATTTGCTGTGTCGTTCGTAAAGCAGCTAAGCCGCTGCTGAACTTCTATTGCTGAATCCGCTTCCTGGTACTGCCCTGTTGAACGGTATCTCTGCATACAATCTCCTGCCTAAAAATAATGTCACTATAATATGTGCTGAAACAAGCTAAATAAACCGGCGATTTCTGTTTACACCCCACATCATTCCATATTATCCCTTAGGTTTTAGATTATCTTATCATAATTTGATTTAAGAAGCAAAAATAAACATCTTTGCTGCTGCGTTGTACGCAGGAAATGGGGATAAACTAAAAAGAGCAGAGCATTTGCTCTACTCCTCAGTGCTGCTTCCTGCAGGGGATCAAAGGTAAGTCTATCGCATTGCCGTCTTTATTGTAACACTTTCTGCTTCGTCTCCCGCATGAGCAGAGCCACTACGACCAGCGCAACTTCAAAGCCTATTACAATTATGTCAAGAGCAGCCATGTAGCCATATGCCTTGCTGAGGTATCCCATCGCCGGGCCGGAGAAAAAGGAAGCAAAATACATGCACGCACCGACAAGGCCGGTTGCCAGACCTACCTGACGGGCATCCACCGCATCCTGTCCAATGGTGTAACCTAGAATGTACAGGGCATGCAGGCCTATTCCCATCATACCGCCAACCAGATACAAAACAGGCAGGTTGTCGTTGGGAATAACATGGAAAATAAGATAGCCGCAAATGACGTTTAAAATTGCCATTGTCAAAATAACAGGCTTGCGGCCAAACTTATCGGCAAAGTGTCCTAATACCACCGAACTCAAGCCACCGATACCATAGATAATACCAAAAAATTGTCCCGCCATCGTAGCCGAGAAACCCTTGAAGGACATGAAGAGGTATGGACCCATAGCAGCAAAACCCCAATACGGCACAACATTTAAAATTTGGACAAGAACGGCAAGCCAGACGCCACGATTAGTACCAACAGTCCGCAGTGCTTCAGTAATATGCATGGTTTTAATATCCTTGGAAACGTCGGTGTCTTTAGCTTTAAGTCCCCAAATAAGAACACAGGCAAATAAAACCGTCGTAGCACCCATACTGAGCAGGCCTGCTCCCCAATTGCCGGGGTTCATTTCCAGCGTCCACCCATAATAGCTGGGTCCAACATAGGCCCCTACCGAGTAAAAAGTCATCATTAAGCCGTTAATCATTGCACGACTGGCCGGGAATATAGAACCTGCGACTGAATACATTACGATGTTCCAGATGCCTTCAGCAGCTCCAAACAAAAATCTCCAGGTAGCTACAGCCAGGAAGCTGTTGGCAGTAGTAACGGCCATCGTCGCAAACCCAATACCGAACATGCCGAGCAGCAGCATTCTTTTGCGGCCCAAACGGTCGGACAAATAACCGGCAGGAATATCAATAAGCGCTTGTCCAAGGGTAAAGATAGTACCCAGCATACCTACCTGCATGGCAGTCAAGGCGAACTGGGCTGCGATGGACTTAAGACCGACGCCGAAGGCAAGCCTGTTTGCAGAATAAAACGCATAGCCCAAAGCCAGAAAAAACAATTGAATCCAAATACGTCTGGGAATACCCAGCGGTCCTTTCTTTTCTTCCATTTTAATTACCGTCCTTTATAATTTTTCACTTATCAAATTGCATTTATATTTTTACATAGAATTCAAACAAGCTAAAACATGTGAGCCTGCGGGTAAACGCCACTCTCTGGATATTTATTATGCCAATATAACATAACTACCACATATTCTCCGCCTACCTTGTTCCAATGGCTCTTTCCTGTCTTTATCAGTGATACTCATAAACTACTTGATTCTTGGTATCGTTATTGTATAATATTACCATAAATAAAATTAAAGTAAGGAGTGTTGATTCATGGATGAAGTGCTAGCATTTCTAAAAGACAATCCCGTGTTTTACCTGGCTACGGTGGAGGACAATATTCCCAAGGTGCGGCCTTTCGGCTTTGCCATGAACTTTGAAGGCAAACTGTATTTCTGCACCAGCAACCAAAAGCCTGTCTTCCGGCAGCTTAAAGCCAATCCTAATTTTGAAGTATGCACAACTTCAAAAACGAACGAATGGCTGCGTTTAAAAGGCAAGGCCATGTTTAATACCACCAGACAAACCAAACAGGCTGCCCTTGATGCCATGCCGATGCTTAAAAACATGTACAGCGTGGATGATTCCCTGTTTGAACTGTTTTACATTGAAGACGCGGAAGCAACCTTCAG
>POVV01001021.1_pt1 | contig 12317 bp, 11 predicted proteins | sample 1560271 | NCBI WGS metagenome assembly POVV01 (sample SAMN08337232, study PRJNA429181) | Bioreactor metagenome, whole genome shotgun sequencing project. | biome: cows' rumen and soil; feature: anaerobic; isolation source: anaerobic chemostat enrichment culture, galacturonate as sole carbon... | reverse complement strand
ATGCTTAAAACTTTATTCTTTTTTGTGCTTATAAGATAAGGAAGAACGGTATCACGAAAAAAATTAAAATGTGCCTCTTCCCGCATAAAGTAAGTGTAGTTGGTTGTAAGCTTGTTGAGCATTATTTCCAGATCAGCCTGATTCTTTGATGAAAGAATGTGATCCACATAATCTGTGAAGGAAGTGTATCCCATGGAAATGATGGTGTTTGACAATCTTCCCATAATGAGCTGCATCTTTTTAGACAGGTCGATTCCGTAATTTTTTTTCATGAAATCCACCAGCCGTATGAAATCATGCTGCGAAATTGTTAACATAGAGTAGCCGTCCTTTATGAGTTATTGACTAAGGTCTCGCAGTCCAGAAGAAGGACAATGTGGTTATCTGAAACAGATATCATACCGCTGACCAGTTCTTCCCGGTTATTGGCCGGAACCGGTGAGATTCTGGAATAATCAATATCAAGAACCTGCTCCACAGAATCCACGATGATTCCAATAAAAACGGAATCCACATTTAGAACAATGATACAGCTTGAGTTGGTATATTCTATGTCCGGCTTGCCAAGTCTTGACCGGATATCCATGATGGGAACGATCTGCCCTCTTAAGTTGATGATTCCCTTTACATATCCTGGTACCATGGGCATGGTAGTAATCGTATGGTTGGTGATGATTTCAATGATATAATTGGTGCTTACACCAAAGGTAAGGTTTTCTGTGCGGAAGGTTAAATAGCGTTCCGTGGTTTCTGTCCGAGCGGAAGTAAAAGCTTCGGATGTAGCTGTATTTTCTGCTGGCATTTGTATTCCTCCGATTTCAATTTGCTTGCCCACGCATTCTGGGCATAAAGGTATACCCAAAGGGTATTTCAATTAATAATACTGGTTTTGTGATGCGGCATACAGGTTTAAAACGTCGAGTATAATGCTGATATTACCATCACCAAGAATGGTACAGCCGCTGATACCTGAATCCTTAACGTTAAAGCTGTTTAAGAATACTGGAAGAGGCTTTACAACAACCTGCTGTTCACCTAATAGCTCATCGACAAAGAGACAGTAAGATTTGTCACCGGATTCCACCCAAACCAGAATTCCGTCTTCAATACTTGTAATTTCTGTTTCAATGTTGTAAAGCCTGTGAATGCGGAAGATGGGGTAGAACTGGTTCATGCACCTTACGATCTCATTGCCTTCCGTGTCGTAGATCACTTCTTCATTCTTCACCTTAAAGGACTGACGGATGTTTGCAATGGGGATAGTAAAGACAGATTTTCCCACTGAGATCTCCATGCCATCCACAATGGCCATGGTGAGGGGGATTTTTAGGGTAGTGCACATTCCTTTGCCTAATTCACTGGAAATGCTTATGGTACCACCGATGTTCTCCACATTTTTCTTGACCACATCCATGCCCACTCCACGTCCGGAAAATTCAGTGACAACCTCATTGGTAGAAAAGCCGGGAGCCAGTAGAAGGTTTAAGATTTCCTTTTGGGAGTATTCACTTTCAGGTTTGGTAAGAATGCCGTTTCTCTTTGCTTTTGCAAGAACGCCTGCCAGATTCACACCCTTTCCGTCATCGCTGATGGTAATGATGACTTCGTTGGTTGTATGGCTTGCTGAGAGAGTAAGTTCTCCCTGAGGATCTTTCCCGGCAGCAATACGTTCCTCGGCAGTTTCTTCTATTCCATGGTCCATGGAATTGCGGACAATGTGCATGATGGGATCTCCGATGCTGTCCACGATGGACTTGTCAACTTCCGTATTTTCACCGATAATGGTTAAGCGTACATCTTTTTTCAGCTTTTGTTTCATATCCCGGACGATACGGTTCATTTTCTGGAATACGCCGGAAACAGGAACCATGCGCAGGGACATTACAATGTCCTGTAAGTCATCGGTCAGCTTGCGAAGCTGCCTTGTGGCCTTTAAAAAACTGTCAAGGTTCTTTAAATTCTGGATATCAGGCGAGGAAGTCACCATGGATTCCGTAATGACGATCTCACCGACGATTGCCACCAGGTTGTCTAACTTTGCCAGATTTACGCTGATCAGATTCTGTTTGTTTGGCATCTGATGAGCGTTACCAGTGGCAGGAGAACTTGAAGCAGCCGTGGCGCTTTCACCAGCAGATGGGGCTGAAACTGCCGCAGCATTCGTCTTTTCTGCACTGGGAGCAGCCTTGGCGCGGGGATTTTCAATCAGTTCATAGGAACGGATGTTGTTCATATTATTGACCTGTGATATGGCTGAGTCAGCCTCCTCACGGGATTGAAACGTCAGGAAAAAGCCTTTCTCAATAATGGAGCCGCTGCTCTGGCTGTTGGTCTCCACATCGGCGGGATAATAGCCAAACTCCAGTCCGGATTCTTTTAATGCGCTGATAAGCATAAAAGCCCGAAGGTTTTCCATTCCGCAGCCTTCATCAAAAAAGATACGAAGGAAAAAGGCAGCCTTATCTTCCGGGCATTCTGCAACGTCCAAACGGATTTCATCCAGGCTGGCAGCAGAAATGGGAGTGGAAACGACCGGTGCTGGCTGGGCAGCTTCTTTGGGGCGGGAATTATCCGAATGATTTTTTTCCGCGGCATCGGTCGGGCTGTCATCGCTGATTTTTTTCAGGAAGCTATTAATTTCTTGTGTGAGATGGTCGACATTATCACTAAGTGGTTCATTGTTTTCTACTTTTGAAACTTCAGCACGAAGCATATCAGTAGAACGGAACATTAAATCAAAAAGAGTGCCTTTGTGGGAACTGTCAAGGGAATCCAGACCATTCTCACGGATAAAAAAGAATAAATCTTCAATACGATGTGCTATCTGCATCAGGGAGGAAAATTCCATCATAGCAGAAGATCCTTTGATTGTGTGCATGATGCGGAAGATTTCATTTACGTCATCTACTGTAAAATCTCCTGCTTTTTCGGCTTCTATCAGGAGCTCGTCTAATTGCTCCAGGAGGGAATTGGTTTCAAAGAGGTACATATCAAGCATATTATCCATGCCGTTATCCATAGTATTTACACCGCCTTGTTTAGTTTAGTATATATCTATTTATCGGTATGGTTGGATAAAAAATAATAGCAAATATAAATAACCTTTCGAAAATTATATAAAATACCAGTTAAATGGAGGCATAGTATGGCAGATATTTTGAAAGTTACAACACCCCTTTCCGGTTATGATAATTCCACGATCAAAAACAACCCCCAGGCCGGCCAGGGAGTCCAGATACAGAACCCAATAGATCCCTCAAAGGTGATGCGGGCGGATAACCGGTCTGACTCCGGGGGAAACGGGGATCAACAGCTGGCATTCCAGTACGGTTCGAATTTCGGTTCATTTCTGAATCAGGTAAAAAACATACCTGATCTTACCAAAATATTGACCGATATTTTTTTCCAGAGTGAAGAAATGCTGACGGGCGGAGTCATGGGAGAAGAAGCAGCGCAGAAGATCGCTTCCTTTTTTGAAGCAGCCAAGATGCAGGGAGAAGAGATTCTGCCCTTCATAAAGGAACAGGCCGAATCAGCAGTCCGCTTTAACGGCGGCATTTTTGACCAGCTGCGGCATGTGATGGCAGAAACAACTTCAGTGGATTTAAAAGCAGAGATTTTAAATTTTATCAGAAAGTTCAATGATATGTCTTCCGGTAAGCATATACTTCATGATATATTTAATACAGTAAAGGATATGGAGGCATATGTTTTTAAGCAGACAAGAGAGCAGATAGAGGCTTTGCTGAAGGAACTGGACTTATCTGCTCCCGAAGGGCAAACCTCCCAAAACAGTGCACTTTTAAAGGAGAAAATCCTTCCCTTTTTAGGCCGTTATATCGCAATGAATCACGACATGGGCACAATACGGGATAAGATATCACTTTTAACGGTATTAATAGCCAGATATGAAAATGGGAACAGGGAAGAGGTTTTGCAATCCTTTTCAAAGCTGGCGGGTTATCAGGGCTTTCGTAAATTTTTTGGAGCCATGACTACGGAGCAGTTCGGTGAACTGCTTGATCAGGTCGATTTAGAGCAGGCGGCAGGGAAAAACCAATGGGCGGATAAGTTCGTTGATTTCCTAAAGACCGGTGTGAGCGGAGGCACTGGACTAGAGAATAAGCAGATGTTTCAGAATATGCTTCAATCCCTGGTTTTAAATGAAAGTGTTTATATGCCCCTTTTACATCTGGCATTCCCCATGGAGATTGACGGGCGGAAACTATTTTCCGAAATGTGGATTGATCCAGACGAGGAAGGCAGCAGCACCCAGGCGGGGGCAAAGCATACGACCAGAATTTTCGTCAAATTTGATATCAGGGAATTGGGGCAGTTTAAGCTTCTGCTTCTTTATGGGGATAATGCAGCCACCCTGCAGCTTTTCTATCCGGAAAAAATGCAAAAAACAGAGGCAAATATTTATAAGGAGATTAAAAGTATCCTTGAGCGGTATCATTTCCGGGCAGACAGCTTATATCTCCAGGCAGGGGGCGGTCCCTCCTCTCCAGTAGAGGTATTTCCCAAAATCCATGAAAGGAAAAATTCAGTTGATGTCAGAATTTAAAAATACATTAAATAAAAAAGCGGTTGCGATAAAATATGACGATGCAAAGAATTCTGCACCAGTTATCGTGGCCTCCGGTATGGGATATATGGCGGAAAAAATAATAGAAACTGCCAATGAAAGTGGTGTACCTGTTTATGAGGATAATTCTCTTGCAACCATTTTGACCCAGCTTGAGCTTGGGAGCCAGGTGCCGGAGGAATTATATCAGGCTATTGTGGATATTTACCTTTATTTCTTAAATTGTGTGCCAGGCCCGGTAGAAAAACCGGCATCGGAGCCTGTAAAGGAAATAGAGGGAGAGGATTTAATTAAAGAAGATTTAATTAATGAGGAAATAATAAAAGAGGAAACGGTGGAGTAGTTTATGTTTACTGAGTGTGAAAAAGCGAGTGTCTTTTCTTTAACTGGTATCTTTATCGCAGAGGTAAAGGTAGTTGATTCCCATATGGAAAGTATGGGGCTTATCTTTAATGAGGAAGATATGGATAAGGTGAGCACAGAATCAGTGATCGTATTTCACGATGGTGTTCAGGGGCTTGTTACATGCAAATGCTGTTTGTCAGGCAGGGTAAAGATCAGCGGCGAGGAAATTGGAGAGATCGGTAATGCGATCTATAAGGTTCCATGCGTGATCGATGAATTGATAGGTATAGAACAAAGGCGTCGTGACCTTAAGGTCAGAGTCTCGTTTCCGGTAACCCTGGAGACGGCGGATTCAGACGGAAAGGTCACACATATAGACGCTAAGGTAAAAGATTTAAGTGCAGGCGGGGTCGGGCTTGAATCGGCAGTTGAATTAAGTGTAGAGCAGATCTTTTCCTTTCTGTTTGAAACGGACAGCGACTGTACCAGGCTCAAGGGCTCTATTCTATGGGTAAAGAAATTGTCAGGCGAGAACGAACCGCCACGCTACCGGTATGGCAGCCGTTTCTTTGATATGACATCTTATCAGGAGTCCCTGGTCAGGAAGTTCGCTTTTCTGGAACAGCTGAAAAAAAGGAAAACACAGTAATTGCGCGTTATGCAATAGGAATTTAACTGCTTTCTATGGACGAAGAAACTTATATGTAACTAAACGATAAAAATTTACAAACTGTAGAGTGAGGACTTATTAAAAAGGAGCGATTTCATGAGACAACAAAAGAGGGGATTGGCAATAGCAATTTTAGTCGCTTTTTGCCTGTGTCTCTTCCCTGAAAAAGCGATGGCAACAGAGGCAATCAATTCAATCAGCATTAAGGTGGTACTTAATATCGAGGCAGGTGACCGCTTGCCAGATATACAAATTAATCAAACAAGTGGGGAGTGCTATGTAACTTCCGGCGATAAAAAGTACACTGTCAGGGAGGCAAAGTGGGTCACCTCCACCTCAAAGGATATGTCGGTGGGGGAAGAACCTAGGATGAATGTTACCCTTACCTCGTCCGACGAATATGATGCTTATTTTAAATCTTCTTATGAGGCTACCAAGATGAAAATCACGGGAGGTTCCTATGTCAGCGCAAAGCGGAATGGCAGCGACATGGTTGTTACCTTAAGGACGAAGCCTGTGAAAGGCCTGTACGCGGAACCGGAAGACGTGGGCTGGAAGGATACAAGGCTTGGCCAGGCTATCTGGTCCAAAGGGGATAACACATCGGGTGCTTATGAATTATGGCTTTACTGCGGTAAAAAAATAATTTTAAAAAAGGAACAGGTAAAGGCTACCTCCTATAATTTCTATCCGTATATGACAGAGGAAGGGACCTATTCTTACAAAATCCGTTCTGTTCCATTCAAACAGGATGAGCTTAAGAATGGAAAGAAGAGCAGCTGGGTGGAGTCAGACGAACTAGTTATCAGGGACCGGGATGTATCCGATGGAACTGGAAAAGACTCTGACACAATTGCCGGTACAACAAATGGCTCTGGGATAAAAGAGGGCTGGGATCAGCAGTCCGGGGTGTGGTACTACCGGTATGCCGATGGAACAGTTCAGGCTAATTCCTGGATGGAACTTGATGATGTATGGTACCGCTTTGGTCAGGAAGGAAAGATGGTAACCGGCTGGTTTATCCTGGATTCTGATATCTATTATATGAATTCCAAAGGAGCCATGGTGACCGGCTGGAATAAAATCGACAATACATGGTATTATTTTTATCCGGACAACGGCTACGAGGCCCCCATGGGAGCCGCCGCTACGAACTGGCAGGTCATAGACGGCTATTATTATTATTTTAACAGCCAGGGTGCCATGCAGAAGGACTGGATCAACCAGGCAGGAAGATGGTATTATTTAAATACTGTACAGGGAAACTTAGAGGGGGCTATGCTAAAGGGCTTAATCACCCGGAATGGGCATACTTATTTTACCGGGGAAGATGGAGTCATGGTAACCGGCTGGCAGAAGATCGATGGACTGTGGCGATATTTTAATCAGGATGGCACGATGGCTGTAAATACGGTAATCAATGGATTTCCGGTAAATGAAGATGGAGTATGGGTACAATGATGAGAGATAAGAAAAGAAAACTGCATTCTGTGTTACTTGCTGTTTTGGTGGCAGCATTTACATGTTTGCCGGCTATGATGTCCTTTGCCGCCGATTCTGTTGTGATTCGAAGCGTAAATCTTAAGTTTGACAGCCAGTATGGGAGTGAAGAAATATTGATGCCTGGAATTTCTACTACGAATGCGGGAGTGTCAGTTAAGGAGGTTGTCTGGAAACGGGATATCAGCAAATGGAAGGCAGCAAAGAATGAACGGGTCAGTGTGTTTTTAACATCAGACACCTCAATATTTGCAAATACCTACAACCGGTCAGAGTGCAAGATCACAGGGGCAAAGTTCGTCTCCGCCAAAGCATTGGATAACAATACCCTGGAAATTAAGGTGGATTATGTTCCTGTAGTTATTTTAGGAAGAACAGCCAGGGCCGGCTGGAGCGATAGCAAAATGACGAAGGCTGTGTGGGAAAAAGTTGAATTTGCTACTGGTTATCAGGTTGCTCTGTATGCAGATGACAAACTGAAAAAGCGTATTTCTGTTGAAACCAATACGGTGGATCTTTCTGAATACATGGACAAGGATGCTGTTTATTACTATGAAGTCCGGGCAATCGGCTATACTGCTGATGACCGGAAATATATGAAGGAAGGGGATTATGTCACTTCCGATGATACCATTATGGAATATGACGGAGATACATCAGGTGCATGGAAGGGAAATACCTACAAGCAGGAGGATGGCGGAATCGCCAGGAATTGCTGGAAGCAGATATTAAATGATTGGTATTATTTTGACGGGAATGGAATTTACCAGACAGGCTGGCTCCTGTCAGGCCAAAGATGGTATTATTTAAACCCCAAGGATGGAAAATTACTCATGGGCTGGCAGTTTGTCAATGGTAAATGGTATTATTTAAATCCGGGCGGAGGAGAAATGCTGACGGGCTGGATACAGCCCCAGCCAGGGATCTGGTATTACTTAAATGCAGATGGCAGCATGGCAAGCAGCACGAATGTCGGCAATTATTGGGTGGATGCTTCAGGAAGATGGGTTCCGTAAAAAACGGAAATTGACGGGAGGATTAAATTTTGGCAACAATAGACCAGTTGAAATTGTCTGCACTTGCTAGTACAAAGGCGGGGCAGGCAGGATATACGGCAGCTTTATCTGCCAAGGGGAATTTTAAACAGATTTTAAAATCAGTAGCAAAGGCTCCGGAAAACCTTGAGGCCATATTCTCAGAGGCGTCTAAAAAATACGGTGTTTCTGAAAAACTTCTAAAGGCGGTTGCTAAGGCGGAATCGAATTTTAATCCATCTGCAACTTCAAAGAAGGGGGCTGCCGGAGTAATGCAGTTAATGCCTGCCACCGCCAGATCCCTGGGAGTGGACGATCCCTATGATGCAAGAAGCAATATCATGGGGGGAGCTAAATACTTAAAAGAAAATCTGGAGCGGTATAAGGGAAATGTGGATCTAACCCTGGCGGCTTATAATGCCGGCAGCAACAATGTAAGCAAATATGGAGGAATCCCTCCTTTTAAGGAAACACAGGAGTATGTAAAGAAAGTTAAGAATTATATGGGGGATTCAGAAGTATCAGGATATTCAGAAGTATCAGGATATTCATCGGATATATCAAGTACTTATGAATATCTGTCCAATCTATCTTTGGACGGAGAAAGCGGCAGTCTTGTACCTGCTAAATCTGATTATCTTTATTTAATTGAACTGATGAAGCTTCGGATGCAAATGGCTTCCTTTAGTATTTCCAATCAGTTTGATTCTGCTGATTCAACAACTGATTCAATCTTTAATATATAAAAAGAAAAAGCCTAATGGAAGCTCTTTAAAAGCAGACTATCCATTAGGCTTTTTCTATGTAATAATAGATAACATATCATTTTAGTTATATAAAGATCTATCTGATGTGAAGACCTTACTTTTGGGTAATCGCATCACTTACTTTTAACAGGGCTTCAATAAAATATGACTTTTTAATTGGCTTGAAAACAAAAGGAAGGTTGGAGCCTAATTCTTGTACCATCTGCTGTGTTTCATCATAAGCAAGAGAGCTGATGATCATAATTCCTGCTTCCGGATGATGTTCCAACAGGCGTTTGGAAGCTTCGATACCATCGATTCCAGGCATTATGATATCCATGGTCACAATATCGGGCTTTTCTCTTTCATAGGCTTCTAAAGCCTCTTCCCCGCTTCTGCACTGATAGATGACGTCAAAATCCGTTCCTTTAAGTAATTGCTCTATCTCGCTGCGTGTTACAATTGAATCATCGACAATCATAATCGTTTTTTTCATATAGCTTCCCTCCTTCTACTTTAATTACTTCCGATCGTAATTTCCCCTTCGCTGTTTCTATAAACAATACTTCTGGAGTATTCCTCCTGAACCAGCAGACTGGAAGAACCGATCCGTATGCGAACCACTGGCAGCAGCTGTTGGCATTGTATGATTCCGGACTGCTCCTTGTCGATTGCGGTTATTTCTTCCAAGCGGTTCGTGATCTCCTGTTCCCGGAGATTTAAATAAGTGGAAGCCTGCTTCAAATTATCAAGCAGCTGCTGTTTATCCTGTCTTTGGGTGGTTTCAAGATAGGTGATATTTTTTCTTACTTCCGACATATTGTGGTGAAGCTGCTCCAGTTCTCTGGCTAGCCGAGCGGATTCTGCTACGTTTCTTGGAACATTTGCAATGATTAATTCGGTAACGAGCCGCCGTACTTTAGAACCAATCACACGTGCATTAATGGTGTTTGCAGCCAAAAGGGTACCGCCGATTATGACGCCCATGCCGGAGGTAACAATGATATCCTGACCGCTTTCTATTTTGGAGTTGATAATGCTTTCCGCATAAACATTGCCTTTGGCAGTGACCGTGCAATGTTCCAGATAACGGCACTTGACATCAGCGTCAGAAGTTAAAGTACCACGGCCGTTTCCTGACATGCCGCTGGCAATCGTAATGGTTCCCTGAGCTGTTATCTGAGCACCTTCCACAGAGCCTCGGATATCAATTCTTCCAGTGGCTTTTACCGAAAAGCCATTCCTTACATCTCCTGTAATCAATATATCTCCGTCATAATCCAGGTTTCCTGTACTATTATCGATATTACCATTTATCTTAAGGATAGGATCTACCTGGAATTTTCCATTCACAAATGTTACATGGCCTGTTCTTTGGGAAACGAGTTGAGTCCGGTCCTCCGTAAGCTTAGTATTGCGGCCTACAGGTACGTGAACGTCAGTTCCTTTAATAGTGCAGGGATAGGGCTGACCGGTTATGGTCCTACCATTTTCCCCCGGTACAGCAAGAGTAATACTGCTGATTACTTCTCCTTCTTTAACGGCCTGAATATTATTTAAATTCTTGTAATCCACAGATCCGTTTTCATCTTCTATAAATTCAAGCTTAAGATCCCGTTTATAATGGTCTTTAATAGAACCATCAATTCCGTTGCGTGCCAGAATTCCCTTTGCAACCAGCACGGCCTGACCATAGATCCGGTTTTCAACAATTGACTTCAGAGACTCCTCCATAATTCCGATGGATACATGTTCCTGATTGAGGATTGATTTTAAATCTTCTTCCTTTATATCCTGACCGTCGTTAAATGGAGGGATCACATAAAACCATGCAGCCATGCGGTCCTTTGAAACATAAAGATAAGCCTGAGCCGCCTTTGGCTGGGGAACCTGCTCTTGTGTAGATTCGGATGTCCGTTTAAAAACATTTGATAATGATTGCATTTTACTGGAAAACTGAGCGCACTCACTGTATAATGCTTCTTCATCCATCCGTACAATAAGCGGATCATAAGAAGCCTCCCATATTAAAGGAGAGGAAGGAGCTTCATATTCAATTTCGGGAAATACGGTTGTTGCGGCAGAACTTTTTTGTGCGGTTGGATCGGATACTGTCTCATTAAGATCTTCATTTTGGGATTCGTCAGGTGAAACGACAGAAGTTGCACTGATCTTTTCTGATGTTTCCGCAGAGCGCCTTACATTTTGGAAAAGGCCAAAGAATCCCTTTTTAGTTTTTTCTTTCATTTTCTTCCCCTAACATTAAAAAAATACCTGCTACTATAAGCCTGTATGCAAGTAATTGGCTGATTTCGAATCGCTTCTTTGGCTGGAGTCAATAACATCAACGCTATTAAGCTTTACAATCAAAGATGCTGGCTCTGGTTTCTGGTTATTCCATTCCTATGTATATACAGTCAGATGAAATGATTCTAGAGCTTTTGCTGATCAGATTACCTGGACCGAGCCTTGTGAATCTATTTCTTTGGATATTGGATTTAATTCTGCCCGGTCTTTGTGAAGCCACATTCCTTGAATTATCCATTGTTAAAAATAATATGTCATGCAGATTGCCAGGCATTGAATTACGGGGCACTGGGATTCTTGAACCAAGATGTGTCATAGGAACACCTCCTTCTTAATTACATATCGACTATATTTTATATCGGCAAACTATACTATAAATATAACATAAGAGTAGCCTGTTTGGTTACTTAATTTCAAATAAATATATATGGTGACATAGAATGGTTACTGAAAGTTATAGTTTTGTAACAATAACCTGTTTTATATAGGATGGTTTTGAGGTTGAAAGATGGACTTGGTTCCTGGTTTGTGAAGAGAACGCAGCCCCTTTCGGTATTTATTGTGTAATGATTTTATGGCAGAATAAAAGGCATTAGAAAAGCAACGGCCCGGTCTGTTTTTAAATCCTACGGGATTCATTATATCTATAATTAACTTTTACATTTATATATGGCCGGCGCATTCCATCAGAGGCATTATTCGCAATTAAACAAATTATCAAAACAATTCAAAATAATTGTTGACTTTTGTCAAATGCTTTGGTATGATATAACTCGCCGCTGAAAACGGCGGCAAAATTTCTTCCAAAAACACATCGATGAGCGATGAAAAAGTTTCGAAGAAAAACAAATAAATGGTTGACAAAAATAACCAGTTATGATATCCTATAAAAGTTGCTGTTGAGACAGCGACACGAAATAAAGCACTTTGAAAACAGAAGATTGAACAGTATGTAAAACCCTGAAAATTCTAAAAAATAAGCCATGTTTGATGGCTTTGGATGAGAAAATTTCAGAACGAATACAAGCAATTGTATACGAACCAAACAACAAGTAAAACGGGAAATAAATTAGCTAGTTAGTTGATTTTGACCCCGGATTGAACACCATTTAATTTGAGAGTTCGAT
>POVV01001020.1_pt1 | contig 12321 bp, 9 predicted proteins | sample 1560271 | NCBI WGS metagenome assembly POVV01 (sample SAMN08337232, study PRJNA429181) | Bioreactor metagenome, whole genome shotgun sequencing project. | biome: cows' rumen and soil; feature: anaerobic; isolation source: anaerobic chemostat enrichment culture, galacturonate as sole carbon source...... | reverse complement strand
CAAAACCTACTTGTCCTGCAAAAAAGATAGATTGCGATTGAGTATGTAAATCCTCTTCTGTAATATAACCTCCATTCAGGTCGATGTTTGCAACTGTAAATACATTGGGGAAGAACAAGGTACTCGGACGAGAGTCTAATCGAAGCGACTTATTTCGTTGATCTGTAACACTTGTACCTAAGGATGCAGATACTGAAAATTTATCATTTAATTTTTTCTGATAAGTCATTAATAAATCCGCATAAGTACTTAACATTGTTGCTTCGTAAGTTATATACCTACCATTTTCTCCAGCCAGATTGTTATGAGTCCCTACATACATCTTCTGATTATATTTATCTGATATATAATCAGCTGTACCTCTTGCCTGAATATTTAAATCTTTAGTTATCTTGTAATTTACAGATAGATTTGCAATAGTACGTAATCGAACATCTTCACTTGGGGTTTTATTCACTAACCAATAAGGATTCTGATCCATATCTGAAAATCCACCATACCAATTCTGTACATATAGGTTGCGACTTTCGTTAAAACGTTGATAATTATTTTTATAATAATCGAACGACTCGCCTCCCTGAACGCCACCTCTTGGGAAATGGTATAGACCGACCAATGGATTCATATAATATCCTCCTGGTGTAGACCCATTATTTAACCTTTGATATAATAAATTGATATTAGCGTCAAGCGTCAGTTTATCATCGAAAAAGTTTGCTGTTTCACGAAAGTTAAAGTTGTGTTTATTCAGAGTATTATTCTCAATAACTCCTTTACCATAAGTATTCGCATAAGAGAAATATGTCTGCATTTTTTCCGACCCAGAACTTAAAGCAATTGAGTTTATGGTTGTTATTCCAGTATTAAAGAATTCCCCCGTGTAGTCGGACTTTGAACCTTTTGTAATCTTATCTCCCCAACTCTTTTCTGCTCCGGTATAAGTATTCTGAAAATCAGGAATACCATAAGCTGCATTATCAAATGTTGTATTAGAGTTAAAGCTAATCGATGTACGTCCCACTTTTCCTTTCTTTGTTGTAATAACGATAACACCGTTAGCAGCCTGACTTCCGTAGAGAGCTGCGGCTGATGGCCCTTTCAGTATATTCATTGATTCAATATCATCTGGATTTAGATTAGATATACCATCACCTCCATCACGATTTCCGGCATCATTAGTACCACCAATGGAAGTAGAAGTTTGATCTGTAATTGCATTATTCATCGGAACACCATCAATTACATAAAGAGGCTGGTTATTTCCTGATGCGGAACGATTACCCCTAATAACAACTTTGGCTGAACCTCCTAATCCTGAGGCACTCCTATTAATTTGAACTCCTGCAGTTTTACCGGCAAGAGCTGTAATCATATTAGGATCCTTAGTCCTTGTCAGCTCATCACCTCCGACAACTTGAGTAGAATAAGTTAGAGATTTTTCTTTCTTTTTAATACCTAATGCTGTTACAACTACTTCATCAAGCACTTGAGAATCTTCCTTTAATGTAAAGTTCATTATTGTTTGTCCTTTCAATACGACTTCTTGTGGATGGTAACCAACATAAGTGATTACAAGAGTAGCATTTGCCGGAACTGTCAAGCTATAATCGCCATCTACCCCCGTCATCGTTCCATTTGTTGTGCCTTTTTCTGACACACTGGCACCAATCAAAGGTTCTCCGGCCTCATCTAGAGCAATTCCTTTTACTGTAATTTTTTGAGTTTGTTGTGTTGTCTTGGGATCCTGATTAACGTCTTTCTTTTCAGAAAGGAGGATTTTCTTATCTCTTATTTCGTAAGAGATGTTTGTTCCAGAAAAAACTTTCTGCAACACTTGAGGCAAGTCTGTGTTTGTTACCTCAATGCTTACAATTCTATCGGTATTGACTACAGGCTGGCTATATGCAAAAGTATAACCTGTCTGTTCGGCAATTGTTGATAAAACTTTTTCCAGCTTCGCCTGCTGAAGATTCATAGTTACCTTTTGTGCAGACACTGTTATCGTCGTACACAGAAACATAACCAGAAAAGCTAAAATTACACGTTTCATAGTTTACATTTTTTAAGGTTAAAAAATAGGTCCTTTACATAATAGACCCACAAGGATAAAAAAAGTATGACTAGGAAGTGTATTTTTTTATGATTTTATTTTAGTAGGGCTATTACATACTGACAATCACCGTATTCCCATCAAGAGTAAATTTTACAGGAGAGATCTTTTCTAAGTCTTTTAAAATTTTTTCTAATGATACATTCTCCGAAACAATGGTATATGAGTAAATATAAGCTCGCCTATCTTCTACTGTAAAAGAAACATTATACCAACGTTCGAGATCTGCAATAACATCTTTTAGAGGTGTATCTTTAAATGCGAGAATATCTTTTTTCCATAACGAAACAAAGCCTGTATCCTCATTTTTCGTAATTCTACATTCGCCAGTTTTTCGATCATAAGCAAGTTTTTCTCCCGGCTTTATATAATATTGTCCTTTTGTAAAAGGGATAAGGCTTATATTCCCATTATCCAAAGCTAAATATATTAGGTTACTGGTAGAATATGCCTTAACATTGAACTCTGTACCATAAACCTTTACCATATCATCATCTATTTGTACAATAAAAGGTCTGTCGGGATTTTTATCTACTGTAAAATAGGCTTCTCCGTTCAAAAAAACTTTTCTGTCAAACAAACTAAACTTTTTAGGGTAACGCAAATGAGTATCCGAATTCAAATACGCTTTTGTTCCATCCTGAAACATAACCTGTAATCGCTCACCTTTAGGTACATATACATCAACATACTCTGTTTTACCAAAAAGATCTACTTTTTTATTAACCTGCCACCCCAATCCAAGCAACAAAATAAATGGTATGACAATAGCAGCTGCTCGGTACATTGTACGATGCAGTTTTCGTCGCCTTTCCCTGGCAAGTATTTCATTAAACATTTTATCTGATGGAATTTCATGATCAACAAAAAGCTCTTCATAGCCTTCTTTTGCATTAAAAGAACGCATATCCATCTCATGAGACAGATACATTTGTCCTTCCTCGGTAGCAAACCATTCTACTACCGTTGCAGTTTCCTCGAGTGTTGCAATACCATCAACAACTTTTCTGATCGTTTCTTCAGATGGTCTTTCCATTTTTAATACGAATTATAATATAGTATGTTAGTATTTTCATATATTATTGACACACATAGCCTATGAAAGAATGATAAATAAAATACTTATTAACATTTTTCCTAAGTGGGCTCTTAAAAGTTTAATTGACTGCGCATAGTGAGTCTTTACCGTATGGATAGAAATTTGCATTTTATCAGCAATTTCTTGATTCGATAAATCGCCTTCCATTTTTAATAAACAAACTTGTCTTTTCTGTAGAGGCAACATCTCCAATGCTTTTCTGAAAAGCATCATTAATTCTTTTTGCTCAATAATATCGAATAGATTATCCTCGTAAGATTCTACAGATAAAGCTAACTCATAATTCTTTTTTATAGCAGTATTATTATCTCTGATCTGGTTTAGTATATAGTTCTTCGTAATGGTATAAAGAAAATTCTTTAGGCTGACTTTAATCTTAATATCCTTACGAAATTCCCATAATTTAGAAAAAACATGCTGAATGGCATCCTCCGACATATCTCTATCTTTAAGATATGTATAAGCTAATAGATACAATTGTTTATGATATCTATTATATACGATAGTAAAAGCCTCCTTATTGCTTTTCTGTATCAAAAAGAATAAGTCAGAATCGTCCATCTGTTGATCTATACGCGCATGTAGTTTTAGAGACATACTGAATTAAGAAAGGTTAACGATACAAATCTACTAATTTTATATATTCAAGACCAAAAAGCTCAATAGCTTTTGGCTGAAAGTTTCTATAATTGATCTTTTTATCTAAATTTGCAAAAGAAGCCGCTTAAAACTGTATCAACACTTTATTTATTTAAAATGAGGATTATATATATATCATCTTTGTCTTTATTGTTTACCTCGTGTAACTCGTCTTGGTTTGTAAATATAGGCATAATTGGCATTATGGCAATGTTCGGGATTATGTTATTATCATTTGCGTTAATGTTTTTCTTGATAGCACGCCGAAAAAAGAAAGGAGAAAAGAGCTTAGTTAAATTTAATAATGACCTATATTTTGCATTAAAAAAGTTAGACACTCCTCAACAGAAGGTAGACATGCTAAGTACCCTCATCGAACGAATAAATAATGATGAGAAATATAAAAAAGATACCGAATGGCGAAACAAGGTATTACTGAAAACATATGTACACCTTGCTACAGCATATTATCAGATGGGAGATGAAATGCGAACATTGAATGTATGCTCCGATATTATAGACCTCGATCCCAAAGACGCAATGTCATACTACAACCGAGGCTCAATATACAGCAATATGGGACTATACGATAAAGCCTTACAAGATCTGGATAAAACGATCGACTTACAGCCCGATTATGCCAGTGCGTACAACAATCGCGGGTTAGTATACGAAAAACTTGAATATTACGACAAAGCCATACTTGACTATAACAAAGCCTTAAAGCTGGAAAATTCAGCAATAGCTTATTATAATAGAGGAAATACTTACTATGAAATGGAAGAATACAATAAGGCTCTACTAGATTACCAAACTGTAATAGAAATGTTAAATGATAACAATGATTCAGATCTAAGAAAAGAGGTAGAAACAAGCATTAAGATTGTAAAAAGCAAAATAGACCAATAAATAAGTATTGGCCAACAACTTACCTTCACAATTCAGATAAATAAATATAGATATAATCTTTTCTATAAGAACTAGGATTATGCTGTAGATTCGTTCTGCGCAAAAGAAAGTCCGCGAAATCACCTTCGCAGACTTCCCAACCTTAACACAAACTTTACAAAACTACACAATAGAGTTGATTGCAGCCTGATTACTTGGTTCAAATGTATTTCAGGAACCAACTCTGTGTTTCTTTATATTGTATTTTTGATTGTAAATAACAAAGCGATCCTTCATTATTGAAGCGGTAATTTCACCTGACTCGATTGTATTTATCTCAAAAACGAATATTATCTCTATTTGCTCAGCAAAGATAGTAAATTTTACACATTAACAATAGATAATATCTATTTTTTTTCAAAATTAATCCTATTTTGAGATTTTACTTGCTTATTTCCTTTCTCAAGTATTCAGAAGTAAAGCTATTACCCTTTTTTACAATATCTTCGGGTTTCCCATAACCAACCACAGTTCCACCTCCAATTCCACCATCAGGTCCCATATCGATGATGTAATCTGCACTTTTTATTATATCTTGATTATGTTCTATAACGATTATTGTATTTCCTCTGTCAACAAGCTTATTAAGTACTCCGAGTAAAACTCGTATATCCTCAAAATGCAAGCCGGTAGTAGGTTCATCCAATATATAGATGGTATTTCCGGTATCTGTACGGGCTAGCTCGGTTGCAAGTTTCACACGTTGAGATTCCCCACCGGACAATGTGGTTGACGGTTGTCCAAGTTTTAGATACCCAAGTCCCACTTCTTGCAATACCTTAATCTTATGTAGTATATTAGGAACATTCTCAAAGAACTCTACAGCCATATTGATGGTCATATCCAAAACGTCTGCTATTGATTTCCCCTTGAATCGCACCTCTAGCGTTTCTCTATTATAACGTTTACCATGACATTCTTCACATTGCACATATACATCCGGCAAGAAATTCATTGCAATCGTTTTATAACCGTTACCGCCACAGACTTCGCAACGACCGCCTTTCACATTAAAAGAGAAACGTCCGGCTTTATAGCCTCTTATTTTGGATTCGGGAAGATTGACGAATAAATTTCTTATATCTGAAAAAACGCCCGTATAGGTTGCAGGATTCGAACGTGGTGTACGTCCTATCGGCGATTGATCTACACTTATCACCTTATCCACAAGATCTATTCCCTCAAGCGTTTTATAAGGTAATGGATCAGCCAAAGACCGATACAAGTGTTGACTCAGAATAGGTAGTAATGTTCCATTTACAAGACTCGATTTTCCACTCCCCGAAACACCCGTTACACAAATAAATGTATTTAAGGGAAATGAAACATCCACTCCCTTAAGGTTATGTCCGGTTGCACCTTTCAATGTAATCTTCTTTCCATTGCCTTTGCGTCTATTCTTAGGTATCTCAATTTCAAGCTTACCATTCAGATAATTAGCTGTCATTGTATTGGTTTTGAGCATATCGTCGGGAGTACCTGCAAAAACAACCTTCCCTCCTCGCCTACCGGCATAAGGCCCCATATCTACAATATAGTCAGCTTCCAGCATTATGTCTTTATCGTGTTCTACTACAATAACAGAATTGCCTGTATCACGTAACTTTTTTAACGAATCTATCAGCCTTGTATTATCTCTCTGATGAAGCCCTATACTAGGCTCGTCGAGTATATAAAGTACATTTACAAGCTGAGAACCGATCTGTGTAGCCAAGCGTATACGTTGACTCTCACCTCCCGAAAGAGATACAGATGGACGATTTAGAGATAAATAATTAAGACCGACATCTAATAAAAAAGACAAGCGGGATACAATCTCCTTTTTTATTTCCCCTGCAATCAGCTTTTGCCTTTCAGAGATATGTACATCCATATCTTGTATCCATTCGAAGAGATGCTGAATATCCATCTCGGCAAGATCGGCAATATTCTTATCATTTATTTTGTAATGAAGAGCTTCTTTACTCAATCGTTGCCCATTACAGTCGGGACAAACATCTGTTTTGATAAACTGTTCTGCCCACTTTTGTGCCGAAGCAGAAGAATCACTATCCTGCTGCATTTCGATATATTTGGCAACACCCTCAAAAGCGACTACATAATTAGAACTTCCTAAAGACTCGTTCTTAATTTGCAAACGCTCTTCTGTTCCAAACATGATTTCATCTATTGCTTCCTCAGGAACATCTTTTATTGGTGTCTTAATAGTAACACCATGCTTCTCACAGATAGCCTCTATCTGCCAGAAGAATAATGAGTTTTTATATTTTCCTAATGGGGCTATACCTCCGGCATAGATACTCAATTGTGGCTTCGGCACAATCTTTTCCATATCTATTTTATTCACTACCCCCAACCCCTTGCAACGAGGACAAGCGCCATGTGGCGAGTTAAATGAGAATGAATGCGGAGCAGGATCACTATAAGATAACCCTGTAGACGGACACATCAATTGGCGGCTAAAATGCCTTACCTCTCCTGTATCCACATCTTGTATCATGATCAGCCCATCGCCTTGCTTCATTGCTGTGCGCAAGCTTGTTTTGAGATTATCAGCAAATTTATTGGAAACAACCAACTTATCAATCAGGATTTCTACACTATGCATCTTGTATCTATCAAGACGCATACCGGGTATAATTTCACGAATTGCACCATCCACACGTACTGTCAGATAACCTTTTTTATTTATTTGCTCAAACAACTCCTTGTAGTGACCTTTTCTGTTACGAACAACGGGGGCAAGCAAATATACTTTCTTCCCGATATAACGCTCAAGAATAAGCTCTAAAATTTGGTCTTCGGTATATTTAACCATTTTCTCTCCGGTGAGATAAGAATAGGCTTCTCCCGCACGAGCATATAATAGGCGAAGGAAGTCGTAGATTTCGGTAGTTGTTCCTACAGTCGATCGTGGGTTACGATTTGTTGTTTTCTGTTCTATAGATATTACCGGACTCAGACCTGTAATTTTATCTACATCAGGTCTCTCCATCCCCCCCAAGAAGTTACGCGCATAAGCCGAAAACGTTTCTATATAACGCCTTTGGCCTTCTGCAAAAATAGTATCGAATGCTAATGATGATTTACCACTCCCACTGAGCCCTGTAATCACAACAAGTGAATCTCGTGGAATTTCTACATCAATATTTTTAAGATTATGAACACGTGCGCCATATACATTTATGACGTCTTTTTCTTCGGGTATAGTTGTCTCCATCAAATTTCCAAACGCTCCTTGTCTAATTATGCATATTTTAATTAGTCATGCGAAATCCATGCTTTATCATGGACTCTTACCTTACTACCTTTCTTGTAGTATAATGATTCCTGTGTAGGAATAAGAATTGTATATGAACTTTGGCTTTTAGCCGAAATTGTTAATTTACGATCTCTCAGCCAGCTATTAAAGTCTTTCAATTGTGCATATGTCAACCCTTTGTCTTTTGCAAAAGATGCCAGATCGGGAATCGATTCTGTTACTTCAACTTTTGTAAATTCAATCGGTTTGTACAGATCTTTTTCTGTGAGGATAAATCCATATTTGGAAGGATTTTCAAATAGCAACTTTATAGCCAACATTCGAAAATAATAGCGTGAAGTCTCAGAAACGAGCCACAGATCAAGACTTTCGTCAACCTGTTGTTTATCCAGCTCTCCGCTGATACGTCCCTGTCCGGCATTGTATGACATTGCCACACTTGTCCAACTGCCATATTTGTTGTAAGCTTCCTTCAGATATTTACATGCAGCCCGAGTTGATTTTTCTATCGAATATCTTTCATCCACTTCAGAAGAAACCTCCAATCCATATCCGGGTGCGGTTTTTGGCATAAACTGCCATAGTCCGGCTGCGCCGGCAGAAGATACTGCTCTATGGTCTAAACTACTTTCTATTACCGCCAGATATTTAAAATCTTCAGGAATTCCATTTTCTTTTAAAATCGGCTCAATAATAGGAAAATATCGATTCGCTCTTTTTATAAGTAATAACGTCGTCGAATGTAAATATGTAAATCCGTTTATCTCTCTATCGAACCTCTCATGAAGATCGTATCGGTCAAGCTTTATCTCCTCCCCTGCAAAATCAACCTTCTCGGGAATGTCTATAGATTTCGTCATAGATAAGACATAAGGAACTTTAGACTCTGTTTCGCTATGGCTATTATTCGACAATAACACAAAAGCTAAAACACAGACACAAACAACTGGAATAGTGAACAATAACACTCTCTTCATTTATCGCTAGTTTTGTAATATTTCATTAAAAAAATAGCTATCAAAGGTACAATTTTATTTCTGGAAGTAAAAGTCCGACAAACATTGCTTATCTATAATTTATCTTAAAGCAGCATTTTTTGAGCATCACAGCCCTTCCTGTTTTTAGTATTCGAATTTTCCTTGTTGACAAAAACAGTCCTTATAAACAGATTCCAGGTCCTCAACTTGTTCAGTGAAAATACCATAAACGGATGAACCTGAACCCGACATTGAAGCATACAGCGCACCCTGTCGGTACAAACTATTCTTTATATCGCCTATAGCCGGATATTTAGCAAACACACTTTCCTCAAAATCATTCTCCATCAAACCTCGCCATTCTGCAACAGGTAATTTTACGATTTCCTTCAGAGACTGTTTTGGTTGTTTTGGTGAAATCAAAGCGAAAGCATCTTTTGTAGGTACATGTATCTCAGGCTTTATCAGTACAAAATAATAGCCTTTAAGAGACAATTCAATCCTTTCGAAAACCTCACCTATTCCTGTCGCAAATACGGGATGATTATATATAAAAAAGGGACAGTCGGCTCCAAGCTGGACAGCCAATCTGATTAGTTCCCCATCAGACGCATTCAACTGAAAAGTTTGATTCAACAGCTTAAGCATAAACGATGCATCAGCAGACCCTCCCCCTAAGCCTGCACCAAAAGGTATTTTCTTTAATAAATGAACTTCCACAAATGGAAAATCATAATGTTTTCGCATCAGGGACAAAGCCCTCATCACTAAATTTGTTTCGGGTGATGCATCAACCTTAATTCCTGATTCGAAAAAAGTATCCTTCCCTTGCCCATCTTTTACAATGACTTCAAGAGCATCTTTTATCGCTAAAGGATAAAAAACTGTTTCAAGGTTGTGATATCCATCTGGTCTCTTTGATACTATATTCAACCCTAAATTTATTTTGGCATTGGGAAAGGTTATCATATTTCTATTTTGAATATAAGTCTAATGATTTTTGATAGTCTGCCTCAGAAGCAAAACTTCTGTGTATAATAAGAATAAACGAAGTCTTTACTTTTGAGACAGATTTTTTTGATATAATTATTACACCAGTTTTTTTATTAAAGCCTCTTTATCTCCATATATATAGTCGATAACAGGAACCTCTATCATTGTATAAGCTCCCGGCGCTTGTTTCATTGTAGCTCTTGCCGAAGCAACTAGTACCTGAGCTGTTAAAGCAGGATTGTTGATCTTCATATTAAAGTCTAAGAGCTGATTCTGAGTTGCCCCCGACACGCCTTTACGAACCATATTCACGCCATGTCCCATATCTTTCAAGTTGTCCACATTTTCAACCTGCATCACATGTGTTTCATCATGTGCAAAATAGTCATCGCTTTTTATTGCTGCCGCTACATCAGAAAAGTTATAGCCTTCTTCAACCTCAATATATACCATACGACGATGAATACTAGTGCCCAGTGGAATAGTCATCGACAGTGCCGCCTTTACTCCCTTAATAGCTTTTACGGCAACAGTATGTCCCATACTCATACCCGGACCGAAATTAGTATATGTTACGCCTTTGGGTGCCATAAACTCAAACATGGAACGGATCATAGAATCTGTACCGGGGTCCCATCCTGCGGATATGATAGATACCGTATTATTCGCTTTGGCCACAGCATCCAGCTCACGGCGTAAATTTACAATACCACCGTGTATATCATAACTATCTACCGTATTGATACCCAATGCAAGGCACTCTTTAGCATATTCTTCAACGCTGCGAGTGGGAGTGCAAAGCACAGCCACATTCACGTCATTTAGTTCTTTTATTGATTTTACGACCTGATACTTTTTTAGTTCATCAGGCACATTTGATGGATCACGACGGACAATACCGGCTACCTCAAAATCGGGTGAAGCAATAATTGCATCCAATACATACTGTCCAATATTTCCGTAACCTACAATAGCTGCTCTAATTTTATTCATTGATATTGATTTATATTTGTTAGATTTATAACTATAATTTCTTATTAATCAGACTATATCTGAGTGGCTTCCTTCATAAAGTTGTATAACCATTCCATAGCATGAAAATCGTCTTTTATCAAATTGGCAAAATCAGGAGAAAACAATTCCTCTCCTACAGGTTGAGTCTTACTTACCCATATCCCTTTGCGTTGTATCCATGGTTGGAAATACTCGGGTAGATCATTAGGTATAGGTCGCTTATATTCCTCGCCATTTATTACATATCCCCGATCTAATACAGAAGCTTGAGTTACTCGCTGAAACTCCTCAGCATCATAAGTAACCTCGTCTCGGAAAGCATCCATTACTTTTTTCTTTGGCTGAAACAGCCCTAAGCCAAGCGTATATCCGGTAGCCGATATCTCCATAAAGTATCCCGGATAATCTTTCCATATATCGTTTGTTACGGGGATCTGAAAAGCCATCCACATAAAATCTTTATAGGGATCTTTATTCTTCGAAAAACGTGTATCTCTATATATCCTCGATAGGCATCGGTGGGGGCGCAATTCAAAAGACTGATCGATATTATGCATTGCAGGAGACAAAGCTGTAACCAATGCCTTTAATGGATTCAACAGCTCTTGCTCATATACATGTTTATTCTCATCAAACCATTCTTTATAGTTGTTCTCTTTCAGGTCTTTGAGAAACTGAAAAGTATTTGGAGTAAAGCCTTTGAATGTTAATTCTTTCATATCTATATTAATCCTTTATATATGATAATTTTTTATTCCTAAATATAAAGGTAAAAAAATAGCAGCTTTTTACAAAACTGCTATTCTTTATTTATTCTATTTTTATTTTGCAAGTTGCATTATAACAGCCATTACCTCAGCTCCGATATCCTCTGCCTCTTTCATCGAATGAGCTTCAGAATACACCCGGATAATAGGTTCGGTATTCGACTTGCGAAGGTGCACCCATTTGTCTGGAAAATCTATTTTCACACCATCTATATCTGTTACATCATATTGAACATATTTTTCTTTAACAGCTTTCAGTATAGCATCTACATCGATACTTGGCGTTAGCTGTACCTTCTGTTTTGCAATAAAATATTCGGGATATGATGCACGTATTTCACTTACTTTTTTCTTCTCATGTGCCAAATGAGAAAGGAACAATGCAATACCTACCAAAGAGTCACGTCCATAGTGGCTTGCAGGATAGATTACACCACCATTTCCTTCTCCTCCAATCACGGCATTGGTAGCCTTCATCAGCGTAGTTACATTCACCTCTCCTACTGCAGAAG
>POVV01001019.1_pt1 | contig 12332 bp, 8 predicted proteins | sample 1560271 | NCBI WGS metagenome assembly POVV01 (sample SAMN08337232, study PRJNA429181) | Bioreactor metagenome, whole genome shotgun sequencing project. | biome: cows' rumen and soil; feature: anaerobic; isolation source: anaerobic chemostat enrichment culture, galacturonate as sole carbon source...... | reverse complement strand
GCCGCACCGTCCGGCGCCAGACATCTGTTACGATATACATAAGAAACTGCAGCCACACAATCTTCCAGCTTAGGCTGGTCACAATAATCCAGTTATTCCAGAAGTCAGGATTCGGGTAAAACAAAAACGAACTATAGGTAGTGCAAAAAAGAATGCCGGCCCCACACAGAGCATTGGCGGCAAAGGCCAGATATACCGTCTTTTTGCGGTCATACAGGTAGACAATCAGCGACCACAAGCCTGCCGCCGTGAGCAGCGAGAACACGCAGAATTTCAGAAATTCAATCATGTTTTTATATTTGTACATGCCCCACATGGGACCATATTCCACACCGCCAAAAATGCCGATAGACGGCGAGGACGAAGAAATACGGAAATACAGCATTTTACCGGGAGCATCGTCCGGCAGCGGGATAATATGATAAGGAAGCCAGAGGTGCAGCTTTTCTCCCGGCGGGACCGGCATCGGGCCATGTTGATATACAGCCGTGCCGTCTACATACACCTGCAGGCTCTGGTGCACAAATTCCGTAAATACAGTAGGAGTTTTGACCGACTCCGGCGGCAAAGGCACACGCAGCCACAAGTAGTTTTGACCGTTGTAGCCCTCCGGCCGGCCGGAGCCCTGCTTTGGCAGCCACTCACCGGCTTCCGGGTGCTGTGGATCGCGGTCCCCCCATGAATACTCCCAGTCATTTGTTAAAAAACGATGATTCGCCGGGTCTACTTCTCCGTAGAAAGCAAGCAGGATCAGTCCGGCCACCAGCGTCAAACAGATAAAAACCGGCATAAGCCAACTTTTTCTCATCTTTATCTCCGATCTTACAGTGTGCCTTTAGTTTACCAACTATAAAAAAAATATTCAATAAGCTAAGCAGAGATACAAAAAGTAAAGGGGCTTCTGTGACAGTAGGAAATACAGTCACAGAAGCCCCTTCGCCGGTACCGGTCGGTCAGCTGGTTCTACGATTTGGTTAACCAAATCAGTTTATTTCGTGAAGATCAATATTGCCGCCAAGACGCCAAACAGTAATATTTGCAATGCCCTGTTCATTGGCAGTGGCTGCCCAATAACTCAGGGTTTTGACATCCGCGTACCATACCTGATAGGAAACACCGGCTTTCGTATACGTAAATACCAGACATTGGCTGGCTTCATCTCTGACAGGTTCAACATCATAGACTGCGGCCAATGTCTTGGCTTCCTGCTCGTTTATAAATTTTTTCTCGCCGTTATCACCCCAACTGGCGCCGCCGGTCGCCAAAGCAATGGCTTTAGGGCCGGGCAATGCTTCCATACGATTGATTGTTCGCTTGATGAAAGCGGGGTCAGCTTTAGGGCCGGGGTCACTGTGGATGCCGTAAAGGTTATAGAGCATGACCACATACTCAGGTCCTTGGGTAAAAGCAGCCTCCTTAAAAGGTATGCCCGGTTCAAGCACCACCCTGAGCGGGATATTTTGCTTTGATGAAGCAAGGTACAGTTTGCTGATGAACACAGGAAATACCTGCCGGACGAAATCATCTTTCCATATCCGTTCATAGTCAATTTCAATGCCGTCATAGCCATATTGCCGGGTCAGACCAATGATCTCGGCAATATGCTTATCCATGGCTGCTTCGTCTGCCAACAGGCGGCAAAGAACCTCCGTGTCTTTGAGGATAAATGAACCGTCAGCATTAGTCTTGTCGTTGACAAAGGTTAGATAGCCTTGAGCTTTTACCTTGTCTTTTTTATGCTTCTCCCTAAGGGCTGTCAATTCTTGTGGTATAACAAGTCTGTCATCCTGATCAAAAGCTGCGGCAAAATAGGACAGCTTGTCCAATTTCCTGCCTATGCGACGCAGGTCTTTTTCCCCAGCGGGAATATCCCAATAGGCAATCCAGGCTGACAGTTTTAGCGGTGCCTTGGGGACAGGCGAAATTGCCGCTGCCGGATTGCCAACACAGCCTGCCAGCAAGATCAGCGGGATAAACAAAAACAGCATTATAAATGCCGTTTTCCATTTAGTATGTTTCACGTTACCACCTCCTGCCTATCTTTTACAAATTGACAATAATGCGGCGTCCCCTGTTCGATGTACAGTTTATCACCTATTTATCCTGTTCATCAAACGGGGTACGGGGCATAAACCAGTCGAGCACTATGTTCCAATATTGTTTGGCCTTAAATATCATGCCATCAAAGCCTTTACGGCGGCTGTCAAACACGACGGCTTCCTGCTCAGCCCCGGTATTTTCCATAATAACAAGCTGTTCAAACACACCATCATAAACATCATCGGCCAGATTCCGCTGGCTAAAGCCCCAGCCGCCCCAGGCTGTTTCGAGATATACCAAACCGGTATTTAGCGCCGATACTTTCACGGCAGCGGCTTCCTTCTCATCAATTACAACGCGCAGGTCTTTCCCTTTAAGCGTCAGATTTACATTTCTGTTGCCTTTTTGATGCGGGCTGATGACAGGCACGTACTGATCGGCACCTTCATCAACGGTTGGCGCATCCTCCCCGCTCTTTTCCTGCAGGCGTTCAGTATATATTTTTGCCTGGCTAGCAGAAGGGGCATATCGGGCAAAGACTTCCAGTGCTTTCATTTCTGCAGCTTTTTTATCCTGGGGAATGGAAACAGGGATTTTCCCATCGTGGCTGTCAAGATCCAGCTTATATAGCTCTTGCTCAGCACCACCGGTTTTCTCGGTGACGTACAGGCTATTGTTAAAAATGGCAACAGCAACATAATGGGTTAAATCTTTATCTGCACGTAAATAAATTTTCTGCATTCCCAGCCTATTTCCCTTTAAATTTACCGACAGGCTGACGTTCCGGAAGGTTTTGTTGTTTTTCAAACGTAGTAAGCCTCGATCCTGCGGCAGGGAAGTAAGAACAATGGTTTCATCCATCATCTCGGCTGCGCCCTTGATCGTCTCCCAGTTCCGATGCTTATCAGCATCGCCTTGGACAAACTCGACATTCTGATTGATGTCATATTTAATCCGCATCAAGAGATGATTAGTATGCCAATAGGCCTGGGGCTGCATCCGGGTCAAGTCATATAAGCTGCTGCCCTGCTTGTTAAATGCATAACCCTCACGGTTGAAATTCATAGTAAATAGCTTATTAATCCAGTACTCATTTACAGCACTTACCCGATCATTGTTGCCAAAACTGCCGGTGTTGGAATGCATGAGAATATACAGGCGGGGCACATAGCCAAGCTGTTTTGCGTAAATATCCTCCAGAATTTCATAATCATAGGAAATGCGTTCGCGCATTCTGGCGTAGCTTTCCTTCGGCACGCCGTATTCATCCCGGATATAATCCATCAGATAATGGTTATATTTGCGGCTAAGATAAGGCGCAACCTTAGCGTGCTTTAAGGGGTCAAGCTCGCCCAGGTAGTTGTCATACCGGTCAAAAACATTAATAAAGGCCAAGCGGTAGCCGTTTGTACCCATTTCCCAGAAGGTTGTCTTTTCTAAATCAATCAGATCATCAGGCACCAGGAATTTCGGGTCTTTTTTCTTGAAATTTTCGGGATAAGTGAGCATTGTCCCTTTAAAGTTAAGCTCTTCTAAAATTTTTTGCGAAAAAATAGCAGTATCACGCCGTCCGTCTTCAAACATTAAAAACAATGCCTTCGCCGGCAGCGGCTTACCGGCCTGATAATAAGCAAGAATATCAGCCTGGGTTATGGTGACATAGCCCTGATCTTTCAGTGCCTTAAGATGTTCATGCAGCCGGTCTATGCCAATCAGGGGCTGTTCGCTTTTGCGTGCTACCCCGAAATAGGACAAAGCGACAAAGCCTGTATCCAGCGTGGAGGACATGGCGACGTTTTGCTCGGCATATGGCTTGTATGTTTTTAACGTTAGCAGGGCATTGATGGAAAAAAATGCAATGATAAACAAAATACCGACCTGCACAATGACACGCCGCCGTTTTTGCTTTTGTTTTTGCATTGTCCAGTTTTCATTAGCTAACATAAGGCTAACCCCTCATTTTCGCTTTGGGATTCTTTTTTATTTTTTCAAGCACATCAGCGGGAGTCAGCCGGGTTCCCCAGTTGGATTTCCAGAAGGTAAACCAAGCGATCGGCATCTGCCAAAGCAGTACTGCCTCATAATATACGCAAAACCACATACCGTAAATCCAGGTGGAGCTTTTCCTGAGCAACAGCTGAGCCATACTCATGAGCAGAGCCATTAAGAGAATGCCAAGTAAAAAGTTGCTGGGAAATACCCGGTGCAACAACGGAATATAGATTAAGTTATACAGCACGATAATGGGTGCGAGAAACGGCACTATGACCCCCATATAAAAAGATAAGGCCATAAACGGCTCTTTTTGCCACATGAACCGTGAAGCGATCAGCGACTCTCTGAGCCAAGAACGTTTCCAGCGCATTTGCTGCCGTAAAAAGACGCTGTATTTGTTGGGAACGATAGTGTAACAGATAGCCGAATCTTGATAACCGGTGTGATGATGGCGCAGGATGAAGTTGGTCATGCTGCGGTCATCGCCAAAAGTGGCTTTTTCTCCTAAAAAAGTTTGCTCTAGCCAGGGTTTCATATATTTAAGAATTAAATCCTTGCGGTAACAGGAAAGGGGACCTGACAGGCAGGTGACTGCATCAAAATAGCTTTCCGCCGCCTTCATGATACGAAAAGCAATGTAATACCGCACAGACTGCATTTTTGTCAGAGTATTGGTGTAGGTGTTGGCTACGTCAGTCCTCCCGGAGACACCGCCCATTCTGGCGTCTTTAAACGGCTGGACGATATGGCGGACAGCAAATGGATCTAAGAAGCTGTCAGAATCAACAAATACCAGAAGCTCATGCCTGGCCATCAAAGCACCTCTGGCCATTGCCTCACGCTTGCCGGCATTTTTTTCCTGGCGGACATATAAGAGCCGTTGGTCAATATCATAACGTTTTTCTTTGATTTTCAATTCTTCTACAAACTCTTTAATTCGCTCAAACGATTTGTCGGTGGAGCAGTCATCCACAACAATGACCTCTAAGCGGTCAAGCGGATAATCCTGGTTGATGCAACCGGTAATTGTCCGCTGAATCCACTTTTCTTCGTTAAAGCAGGGAATGATAATAGTAACGCCTGGTGTGTAATCCTTGTCAATAGGCACAGACCGATAGAAGGAACCGAAAAGATAACGGGTAAGAAGAAAGGTGGCGGCAATAATGCTGTAGGTATACAAGACTTTGTTGAATTTGAAATAAACGATACTTTCTGTCCGCATCAGCACTATAGTGGCAGTAATAAAAAATAAAAATAGCGAAGCTAAGGTCAGCCGGTATCGCCCTCGTCTGCGCTGTGTATATTCAGCCAGTGTTTCGATAAATTCAAACGCAATATATGTTTTGTCACCGGCCTGGACAGTACGAATATATTGGGCGGCAATATTGTTGACCTTCATTTCATAGCCTTCCGGCATAGAGCCGGGAGTAATTTCAAATTTCAAGCTGATCTGAACCGCTCCGGTGAGCTCAGCAGCGACAGATGGCGAAACATCGACCAAAATACCGGTGGAGGAAATATCCAGTGCTTGACCGTGCGCAACGGTTTTTCCATAGGCGGTCTGGTAGATAAGCAACACCGGATAATTGACAACATAACGTTTCCCCATATTTTCGGCTGTGATCAAGTCGCTCATGTCCTGTGAAATGTCAGCATTTTTAGGCCGGCGCCTGTCGAGATTGGAGCGACCGCCTTCCTTATCCGGTACTTTGGATAGAATGCGCCGATCGGTTTTTGTTACCAGTAAAATATCCTTTTCTTCAGCCTCCGGCTGAGAATTTGGTTTCTTCATGCGCACCATCCTCGCACTTATATAGAATATTCCTTAGTGAGCAGACAGTCTGAGCGAGCGGCTGCGATCCATCTGATAGTAGCCGTCCTTAACGTAGTCGGAAAGGCGGCCGGTCTTGAATTTAGTGGGATCGTTATCAGGCTTGGCAGCATTGGCGGTTAAGATAATATCAAGCGCCATTGCTACATATACGGTAGTGTCACTCATATGCAATACCAGAACGGCTCCTTTTTTCAGCTTGCCATCCGGAGTGTAAATCCCGTTTTTAATGGTATGAACAAGTTCGGCAACACTCTCGGCCTTGTAATCATAGCTGCTGACCGAGCCGGATATAATATAATCATAACCGGCCTCAAACAGTTTTTCAAACCCTGGTTTACTGACAGCTAATGTTGGCGGACGGAAAAAGCGAGTGAGAGAAGGCTTGCCGCCGATCACAACATCACCGGTGACACTGGCCAGTTTCTGATAAGAGGTAGTGACATCCTGAAAAAATTCAGCCGGAGACTGGGTGGGCTTTTGCCTACCGCTTTTAGGATCGCGGAAGCTCATAGGCTGGTGTTTGTCAGAATGACTGCCAATATCATGCCCCTCTGCCGCAATGGCACGCAACAGGTTGGGATTATGCAAAACATTATTAGTAATAACAAAGAAATTGCCTGCCGCCCGATGTTTACGCAATACATACAGAAGCTTATTGATGGCGGCATCTGTCCCCCAGTCATCAAATGTCAGGAAAATGACCGGTTCCTCTGTATGGATAAGACCATTTTTATCCAAACGGCGCTCTTCCATCTTGGAAAAGCCGTACATGCGGTCTTCCAGGTTTACTTCCGGGCTGCCGATATAGCGTTTCATAGCTTCGCTCATAAGCTGTCCCCGCGGCGGAGGACTGGTGGTATCAACCGGCCTGAGCCGGGGAACCATTTTGTCCAGCGGCACCGGATATTCATAAAGGAACGCCGTATTTTTCAACATGGCCCCAACCGGTTTGATACGATAGGCAGAATCATTGGCCGGATTGGTCACCGGATTGTCAAAAGATACCCGGTACGCAATATTGTCAATTTTCCGTTGCTTAATGATTTCCAGCATATCGGCAGTCAGCTTGGGGTTGGCGTAGAAGTCTGTGCGGAAATAGACAATTTGCCCCCGGTTTAGGGAATATACAGCCTTACCAAATAGTTCGCCCATTACCTGTTCAGCGGTTTGATAGTCCTTATGTTTGGATTGTACGGCATTGAAGGATTGGGCAACTAATCTGCCGCCCACGCCGGCGACTGCCTGCCGGGTTGCGTCGGTAATTGCTCCTGAGGACTGATGAACAAGCGTCGTTTTAATGCCAAACTGGTTTGCGAGCAGAGTAAAGCTCCTGAGCAGGGTCTGCCGGGTTGCCTCCTCTGTTTCCTCATCCTTAGGGCGGATGGAGATACCTATTTCATGGCCACTATGGATAATTTGGCGTACCAGTTGGGGATAGCGTTTCATTTCAAGTTCGGTAACAAAAAAGGTGGCTTTAATGTTAAGCTTTTGCAAGCGCTCTAATACATACCGCGCCGAAGTTTCATTGGTCAAGCCGCCGAAAGTATAAGCAATCGCAGGCTCGGTGGTATACACTGTTTTGATTTCCTGAGGCGGAGCTTCTGCCGCATAAGCAACTGCCGGTCTAAACAAAGTGGCTAACATCTCTCGGAGTGAGCCAAGCGGCGACACGAAGCCGGTCTTGGGCGGAGCAGTCGGCAGGGAGGGTGCACGATAGGTCTCCATATCAATGGTAATATAGTTGGCTTTTTTAAGGGCGGCTAGCAAATTGTCAACAGCAGTAATAATCTCTTTTTTGTCGGTTTCCGCTACCTTAGGAAGAACCTTTAGACCAGGCTGTTTGTCATAGGCAGGGCGGTCATCGGTTTTTCCTGCCTCCGGCGTGATGGGTTCCTCCATGGAACTAAGCTTCACCGACACAATACTCCCCGGGGAGAGACTTCTGACAAATTGATCGGCAGCAGGCGCGGCTGTTATCTTTTTGACATTCAGATAAACAGTGCTTTTCACCACGCCGGTAATGCCGCAGGCACTGGCTGCCTTAAGCACAGTGTCCGTATAGGCAGTGTCATTTAATTTTAAGAGGGTCGGCGCCCGGTCTGTCGTGACTTTAATAATTTTTTGCGATTTGGCAAAATCACTGACAAGGCGTTCGCCAGGCAACCTTTCCTGTTTGGCCATACCGAACATGGAGTAATTTCCAATTTCATGTCCTGCCTGCTTAATGCCAACGACAATCTCCGGTTCTTGTGCTGTTTGCAAGCCTTCAACAAAGAAAGTGGCCTTAGCATTGTATTTTTGCAATATATCTAACAATTGCTGGATGGTGGTTTGATCAGACAAGCCATCAAAAGTCAGCGCAATCTGGCGTGCGTTTTTTTTAGCCGGGGAAATAACGGCAGCCTTGGTCTCGTCTTGGCCTAGCTTTTCAAGAGCAAGGGCAATCTCGGTTGTGGCATCATAAGCATCGTCTAAGTCGGTAATGTTTTTGTATTTGTCTACATGCCGCGGCGATGCATCATTGTCCTTTTGCCAAAACCAGAATGCAAGACCGGCACTTACAAGGATTAGAAACACTATCATAATAATAATTCTAGGTTTCACGCTATTGCCCTCCCATGCAGGCTACAAACTCCAATAGACATAGCCATTTTGCTCCATTTCCTTACGGGAGAATATGCTTTTCACATCAATAATTATACGGGATGAGTCCCTGCGCTCGCCGAACATACGAGCGAAATCAGTTGCTGCAAGCTGCTTGAACACATCATGTGCCACGAGAAAAACCAGGCAGTCGGCATCGGCGACTTCTGAGAGACTTGCGGGATTCATAGCAAGCTCCCGGTGAAACTCACCGGTATCAACAACCGGATCAATAATCTTCAGATTCATTCCATAGGCGGCTAGCTGATGGTAAATCTCCGCCGCCTTGGAATTGCGCATGTCAGGACAGTTTTCCTTGAAGGTGACACCAAAGATATACACATTGGCCTCTTGCACATTTTTGCCGGCCAGAATCAGATGCCGGATGACCTTGTCGGTAACGAAGCGGCTCATTACATCATTGATACGGCGACCGGCGCTAATAATTTGAGAGTGATAGCCAAGCATTGTCGCTTGATAAATGAGGTAATAAGGATCAACACCAATGCAGTGGCCACCTACCAATCCCGGCTGAAACCCGAGCGCATTCCATTTGGTATTCATGGCATTAAGCACTTCCTTGGTACTGATTCCAATTCTGTCAAAGGCCATGGCCAGTTCATTCATAAAGGCAATATTGATATCCCTTTGCGCATTTTCCGCCAGTTTGGCCGCTTCCGCCACCTTGATACAGGAAGTCTTATGGGTACCGGCGTTAATAACCAGATCATAAATCGCTGCCATAACTTCGGTGGTTGCTGCATTCATGCCGCCAACAATCTTTTGGATATTTTGCAGTCGGTTCACCTTATCGCCCGGGTTTATCCGCTCCGGGGAATAGCCAATAAAAAAGTCTTTGCCGCCAATAAGCCCGGAATTTTTCTCCAAAATCGGCAGACAAATGTCTTCGGTAACCCCCGGATATACCGTTGATTCAAAAATGACAATAGTACCTGGCGACAGGTTTTCGCCGATAATCCGGCTGGCATTGATGACAGGCGCAAGATCCGGGGTTTTATCGCGGTTGACCGGGGTAGGCACAGCAGTAATGATAACACCGGCCTCCTTGAGGCGCGAGGGATCGGCGGTAAAGTCCATAGTGACGGCCGCAAGTTTGTCATTGCCCACTTCCTGGGTTGGATCAATCCCTTGTTTGTACAGGGCGATTTTTTCCTGAGCAATATCAAAAGCAATGGTGCGAACCTTGTCGGCAAAGGCAACAGCCAGCGGCAACCCCACATAACCAAGACCGGCTACGGCCAAGGCCCTTTCGCCTGTTTGTAGTTTTTGTAAAATATTATAAGGCATATTCCGCTCCCTTTTTATTTATTGGAAAAGTAATGTGTCAGATATGTCCACCATGTATCGGCTTTTTCATTGGTTACTTTATCGGTCAGACGGTAATGTTCTATGCCGAAGATCAAGTCTTCTTGCAAGGTGTAATTGGCACCTAAGCCCCACCCTTTAAAGCCTTCCAGCCGGTTGCCAAGACCGTTCATACCATGGGAGAAATAAGTATAGCGCGGTTGGTTATAATAGTTGGCAAACAGAGAATAGGTATGAGGCCGCCAGCTTTTCAATTCACCGTAATCAAGACTTAGGACATAGCCTGTCTTGTTTCCCTTTGCATCAGCCATATTAGATCGCAAAAGCCTTCCACCCAAGCTGAAATTGCTGAAATTATATTTTCCGCTTACGGTTTTGATGGTATGCGTTTTATCACGATCCATCAGCTTTATACGAATCAAATCAGGAATCCCAACACCAATTTCTTCGTTGAGCCGTTGAGCGTAAACTCCGGCCTCCAGCTCATAATCATAATCGCTGTAACGGGCTGTACCGATCGCTGTAAGATCATTATCCTTGACATAGTCCAAAAAAAGCGGTATTCCTGAAATTGAACCCGTCCCTATTATAGACCTGGTCTTTTCATCGTTGGTATAGCCCAAGGCGGCAGTGTACTTTACCGCCTTGCCGAAGTCGGCACGGATACCGGTAAAACCACTGTCGTAGATATTGCCGTCAGCCATAAGGTAGCTGAATTTCCCGGCCGTAAGCCTGGTTGCTCCCGTCTTGCCCTCAACATAGTAGCGGGTAAGATCAAACATATTATCATAATTCTTAATGTTTTGCTTAGCTTCCCCTCTGGCATAGAAACGCCAATCCTGATTCAGGGCAGTATCGGCACCCAGATAGAGCCGCAGGCCGGAATTATCCTTATCCAGGCGTTCAGAGCCGCTGTTTGCCGCATAATGATACCGAAGCTCGGTTGAAAGATTCAACTTTTTGTCCACTGGCGGCTTGGTCTGTCCCACCTGCATCAAATCATCAATCAAAGAATTGTAGGTTGCCTGTGGCAGATCGTAAGGATTGACCACGCCGGTAGCAGTACTGCCAAACACTGGTGCAGGGGCTGGCACATAGGCACTTGACCTGTGGCCCTCCTCCAGGGGCGGATTGGCACTAATCGGGTTGTTCCTGGCTGGTGCACTATATGCCGCCTGCCGACTGGCAGGACTACTGGCTGCAGCCTTGTTAAAACAAACAGCGGCATTTTCCATATCCCTTTGCTCCATGTAGGCAATACCAATATATCCATAGGTTTCACCGGCAAAGGCGCGTGTACGGTTTTTCTCATAATATTGAATAATACCGGTATGATCGTCAAGCTGATTCAGCAGCCTTACAAATTCATCAGGTGAAGGAACCTCTGAACCTGAGTCCAACAATTCTTTCAAAATAGCTGCCGCTTGTGCGAATTTTTTTCTGCCATCAACTTTACGGCAAATGCATAGACATATTCTTCCGCCTTTTTCGCTTCAATGGGAGAAGAGAAAAGAGCCGGAGCACTTGTTGGCATCATTGCTGCCTCAACAGGAAGAGCCCCGGTTGCAACTAAAAAAAGGATTAGTGATTTAACGAAAGTTTTATTTGTCATCATGCGACCCTCTATGATTTAGTAAAAATTTAAACATAGTTGACTCTGTCCTTATAGTTGATAGTACTTTCTATACCGGCAGTTATCCTGGAATAATATGTATTAAAAAAATAAATAGTTAACATAAGTACTATTCATTAATACTGATTTCATCTTAATAATAACAGACACGAAAGTCAACTTCCATTATGTGTGAAAATAATATATCTGTCCCGGCTAAGTTTTCAGGATAGCCATTGCCGTACCAGCGTTCGTGATGGAAGCGGCAGATGTCATGCAGCGGTACGGCTTTAATTGAAACGGAGTAATCGCAGTCAATTAATTGCTGGCGGTAATTTTGCCTTTTCAGCAGTTCCATGATGAGGAGCTGGGTTAGCTCACGGGTGCGCTTAACATGTTCGCCGGATTTCAGGCTGCGGTATTCAATCAGATTTGCCATAGTTTCCAGAAAAATTTCTTTGGACGCTCGCTAATAAGCCGGTTGACCTCCATGTCGTCAACAACCAGAATGGTTGCTTTATCTGTTGCCGTTTATATAAGGCCCGATTGCTTATCCAATTATAAGATCGTTTGTAAATATTTGTAAATAATCATTTTGCCATATAATGTTAATGGTAATAAGAAAGTGGGAGAAGTGTCAATTCTGCCGCTGATATAAACTGAAGTCGCCCAGATTATACCAGACGACACAGAAACAAGGGGCCACAAAACGTTTTTTCCATAAAACGTTTTGCGACACCCTATTCTAAATAGTACATTATACAGTAAATTTCGCTGCCGCCGTCTGCAAGTCATTGGCGAGAACGGCCAGACTTTGACTGGAGGATGCTACTTCCTGCATGGAAGCTGATTGCTCCTCAGTGGCTGCCGATACTGTTTGTG
>POVV01001018.1_pt1 | contig 12353 bp, 11 predicted proteins | sample 1560271 | NCBI WGS metagenome assembly POVV01 (sample SAMN08337232, study PRJNA429181) | Bioreactor metagenome, whole genome shotgun sequencing project. | biome: cows' rumen and soil; feature: anaerobic; isolation source: anaerobic chemostat enrichment culture, galacturonate as sole carbon... | reverse complement strand
TCCCGGTGAGACGATAATCTGCCACAGCCGTAGGTAGGTACATAAAGCCAACATCGTGATGAAGACCATAATAATCCTCAAAACACTGATCCAGCTTTTCCTCTGAAATCCGGGCGATCTCCATATAACGTTCCTTACCTGTCTTATGATACATCTGCCACATCATGCCGCCCCAGAAACCGTTGCACCACCAGTTGATCCCATTATCTCCTGCTAATTCACTGCCTTTGCTCCGATCGTCATGAATGCCATTTACTGTGGTATAGGGAATTTTGTTTTTTGACTTTTCACTGACCCACTCCATTTTTTCCATGACCTTTAAAACCGCCTGGTCGATCCATGAACTTTCCTGTTCTTTACACATACGCTTTCCTTTCCTTTTCAGAATATGTTATTTTTTGTGTCTATATAGTGTAATCTGTTATCTTTATACCCTAAAGTAACACAGCTTTACAATGTACGTTTCAGTTTAACACTGACTTATCCTGCTTTTTTATACATCTTTATTTCAAACCCAATCAATTGCCGTCAAATCCTTAATAAAAAAGCAGTCACCCATACCCAACAGGCCAGTGCCCATAAAAAAGGAGCCGTCCACATGACAACTCCTTCTCTCTTAAAAACAAAATCAATTTTCTTTATTGTCTTCTTCTATCCCGTCCGCTTCTTTCTCCCCCGGGCGCTCAAATTCTTTCCTCAGCAGCTTTTTCAGAGACCACCCCACAAGCAATACCCCCACCACAAGGAATATGACCAGCGCTGTCATTTGAACCAGATTTCGGATCCCGAAAGACATCGAAAGCTCCGGTATCATCTGGAATCCAAGATAAACCAGATAGCCTCCGCCCACAAGCCGCAGGACCAGGGTGCTCTGAGGAGGATTGGAGGAACCTTTTTTCTCACTCATTCGTATTCTCCTTTGATATAAATTTCACAGATTCCCTTTCAACAGCCTCCGAATCAAAGAGGTAATTCCCATCAAAGCATGGATTCTCTATGAGCTTTATCATATGTTCCGCTGCCTTTCTTCCCAGGGCTTCCATGGGATGGGGAAAGGAGGTGATGGGAACCTCTCCCAAAGTCGCCAGATCAGAATTATCAATGCTGACAAGGGATAAGTCCTCCGGTATGCGGATTCCTCTTTTAAAGCAGATTCCGGACAGCAGGTTTGCCACCTCATCATTATAGCAGACCACCCCTGTGCAGTCCTCCAGCCGCTGGAACAGATAATCCGCCCATAACTCCATATCTTTCAGGCTCTCGGAATCGATCCACAGAATCCTCTTTCCATCCAGCTTTAAGCCAGCCTTCTCCATGCTCTTTGCGAAACCAGAATATCTTAAATGACCCTGGCCGTCATCAGATTTAAAAATTCCACCAATCTCTTTGTGACCCGCCCGAATCAGGTATTCTGCCGCTTTCTCTCCTACCAGCGCGTCATTAAGTGATACGCAGGGAAGATTTAACTCCGGATAACTGCTGTTAAAAAACAAAACCGGAACCTGCTGCCCCATCAGCTTCTTATAATAATGCAGATTCGGGTTGGGCAGGGCGCTTTTTGCAGGTTCCACAATCAAACCATCAATCAGTCCCTTTTCCAGAATCTTATCCAGCGCCTCTCGTTCCCGATCAGTCCGGTTCCCGGTAAATGCCACCTGCATGGTATAACCAGACTTGGAAAGCACCCGTTCAATCCCCTTAAGCACAGCCGGAAATATATAGCTGTCCACATAGGTGCTGATGACAGCTATATTAAAATATTTCTCCTGACTTCCTCCCCGGGCACAGGCACCTGCATAAGTTCCGCTTCCCTGTATCCGCGTCACCAGCTTCCGCTGCTCCAGCACGTCGATCGCATGGCGTATCGTCTGCCTGCTTAAATGAAACTGAAGGCTCATCTCATTTTCAGAGGGAAGCTTATCGCCCATCCCGATGCTGCCGTTTTCAATCTGTTCCTGTACCCATTGGACAACCATCATATATTTTGCTTCCCGTGCCTGCATATTCCATCCCTATCTTTCAGCTATTTTTTTCTCTTTGATAATAAGTCTATCGTAACTGCCCCCAAAAGTACAGCACCTTTTACGATTTTCTGAATATCGGTGGACCAGCCGTAAAGGGACATTCCATTGTTCAAAATACCCATGATAAATGCGCCGACAACGGCTCCGATAATCGTGCCAACACCACCGGTGGTCGCGGCTCCTCCGATATAGCAGGAAGCGATGGCATCCATCTCAAACTGATCTCCCGCTTTTGGAGTTGCGGAAGCGTTTCTGGCGGAGAGAACGATTCCGGCAATGGCGCACAGGATGCCCATATTGGTATATACCCAGAAAAAGACTTTTCCCGTATTGATGCCAGAAAGCTTCGCCGCTTTCGCATTGCCTCCCAAAGCATAAATCTGCCGCCCAGCTACAGTTCTGCTTGTAATGAAATGATAGAGGACAACCAACACGCCCATGATAACCAGTACGAACGGAATGCCATTGTAACGGGACAGCTTGTAGAAGAAAAACCAGACAATCACCAAAATTACGCCCACCTTTAAAACGGACTGCCACAGGGGATTGACCGGAAAACCATATTTCTTCTTTGTCCGTATGCTCTTTATTTCGGAAAAAATAATGAGGGCAAAGGCGGCAAGGGCAACCCCAATGGATATCATATCCAAAGTCCCCGTGCCAAACGGTATTTTAACGGTAGGCAGAAAGCCTGCGCCAATGTATGTATAGTTTGTGGGAAGCGGCCCCTTTGTCTGTGCCTTTAAAAGTGTATAGGTAAGTCCCCGTCCCATTAACATGGTTGCCAGCGTCACAATAAAGGGAGGAATGGAAAGCTTTGACACAAAAAACCCTACAAACATACCGGATAATGTACCGATTGACAGGGCTGCAAGAATCGCTACCCACATGCTGGCCTTATAGTCCACGATCATAATACCCACAGCCGCACCGCAGACCGCAACGATAGAACCTACGCCTAAGTCAATATTTCCAGTCAATACACACAGCAGCATGCCCACCGCAAGGATGACGATATAGCTGTTTTGCATAATCAGGTTATTAATGTTTGCCGGGGACATGTTTTTTCCGCCTGTCATTACCGCAAAAATAAGAAATACCGCAATGAGGGCCAGTACCATGCCGTATTCTTTCATATTAATATTAACCGTCTTTTTCTTGTCCATCTCTATTCATCCTTTCCGTTATCTGCCATAATACATTTCATAATCTTTTCCTGGGAAACTTCGTCACGGGATAATTCACCGGTTATGTGTCCCTCATTAATAACGTAAATGCGGTCACAAATGCCAATGATTTCCTGAAGCTCCGAGGAGATCACAATAATTGCCTTACCCGCCTTTGCCAGATCGTTGATAACGCAGTATATCTCGTACTTTGCCCCGATGTCGATGCCCCGGGTCGGTTCATCAAGAATCAGCACGTCCGGCTGGGTCATCATCCATTTAGCCAGCACCACCTTCTGCTGGTTTCCACCGGAAAGGGAACTGACCGTCTGGTTAATGGAATTGGCTTTTACGTTGATTTTCTTTCTATACTCCTCCGATGAAAGGTTTTCGGCATTGCCGTTTACAATGCCTCTTTTGGAAAAGAAGTTGCGTAGCGCTGCCAGGGTCATATTTCCGCGAACACTGTCAATTAAGATAAGCCCATAATTCTTCCGGTCCTCGGAAACGTAGGCCAGTTTATTATTAATGGCATCCCTTACATTCCGTAGGAGAACCTGCTTTCCGTTTATCTTAATGGCTCCGGTAATTTTCTGCCCGTAGGATCGTCCGAAAAGGCTCATGGCCAGCTCTGTTCTTCCCGCTCCCATCAGTCCCGCAAAGCCGACCACCTCTCCTGATTTCACATGAAAGGATATATCTCTTATCATCTTCCTGTCCGGATCATCGGGATGATAGACATTCCAGTTTTCAACCTCAAAAATATTATCTCCGATATCACAGTCTCTTTCCGGAAAACGGTTCGTCAGCTCCCGCCCCACCATACCCTTAATGATACGGTCCTCACTGATCTCATCCTTACCCTTTTCTAAGGTTTCTATGGTCTTTCCATCCCGGATTACGGTAATGGAATCCGCTACATAGCTGATTTCATTGAGCTTATGGGAAATTATGATGCAGGTGATGCCGTGTTTCTTCAAATCCAGCATGATGTCCAGAAGCCGCCTGCTCTCCTCGTCATTGAGGGCCGCGGTGGGCTCATCCAAAATTAAAAGTTCTACCTGCTTTGCCATAGCACGGGCAATTTCAATGAGCTGCTGCTTGCCTACCCCCAGGCTGCTGACGGGCACATTTAAATTTTCGTTTTCAAGTCCTACTTTCTCTAGCATTTCCTGAGCCCGTTTATTCGTTTTTGTCCAGTCCACCACCCCTTTAACAGTCGTCTGTTCATTTCCCAGAAATACGTTTTCCGCCACGGACAAATAGGGGCTTAAGGCCAGCTCCTGGTGGATGATTACGATTCCCTTTGCCTCGCTTTGCTTAATGCTGTGAAACTGATTTACATTTCCATTGTATACAATGTCGCCGCTGTAGGTCCCATAGGGATAAACGCCGGATAGCACATTCATCAAAGTGGACTTCCCCGCTCCGTTCTCTCCGCAGAGTGCATGTATCTCGCCCCGCTTCACCTTGATATTTACGTCATCCAAAGCTTTCACACCGTAGAACTCTTTGGTGATATGGTTCATCTCCAAGATATGTTCAGACATCTCATCAACTCCTTTACGTTCTTATGTTACATGAAAGCAGGCGGCGGCTTTTCCGCCGCCGCCTGTCAATATTCCCATTCCGTTATTCCTACTGTTACTGTGCCAGCTGTGCTTCCGTGTAATAACCGCCGTCAACAATGACTTTCTTGTAATTGTCCTTATCAACCGCAACCGGAGTGCATAAATAGGACGGAACTACGATCTTGCCGTTGTTGTACTGAGTGGTATCGTTGATTTCCGGCTCTGCTCCCTGGAGAACAGCCTGAACCATGGTCACGCACTTTTCAGCCAGAAGACGGGTGTCCTTGTATATGGACATGGTCTGGAAGCCTGAGATAATATTTTTCGTTGCCATCAGCTCCGCATCCTGTCCTGTTATCAGCGGCCAGTCCTCACCTACTTTATAGCCTGCACCTTCAAGAGCCGCTTTGCAGCCATAGGCAAAGCCGTCAAAAGCGGAAGCACAGATATCCAGCTTCTTGTCTGCGTAAAAGCCGGTCAGATAGTTCTCACAGTTCTGCTGTGCCGTTTCCTGAGACCATCTTAAAATACACGTATCCTCAAATGAAGTACGGCCCGACTCACATACCAGGGTCCCATCATCCAGATAAGGCTTTAATACTTCCATCAGTCCGTTGTATAAGAACAATGCATTGTTATCATCCGGAGAGCCCATGAAAAATTCAATGGTGTAGGTTTTTCCTTCTGCCTTTGCCTTATCCAGTTCCTTTTTGTCTTTTATGTACTGCCCGATCGCCGTGCCTACTCCTTTATTATCAAAGGTCGCATAATAGGAAACAGCGTCCGTATCCATTAACAGGCGGTCATAGGCAATGATGGGAATGCCTGCGTTCTTGGCCTGCACTTCCACATTTACCAAAGCGGAGGAATCAATGGAAGCAATAACCAGACAGTTAACGCCGGAAGCAATCATGTTTTCAATCTGGGAAACCTGCATCTGTACGTCGTCCTCAGCGTATTGGAGGTCTACTTCGTAGCCCAGGGCTTCCAGCTGTTTCTTCATGTTGGCTCCGTCGTTGATCCAACGCTCCGAGGACTGGGTGGGCATTGCTACGCCGACCTTTCCACCGCTTCCTGTGGTTTTCGATGCCTGGGTAGCCGCCTCCTGGGCTGCAGTGGTGGCATCTGCTTTGGTTTCAGCCGCCGGTGCGGCCGTGGTTGCCGAGGTCTGGGAACCACCGCAGCCTGCCAGCATGGCAGCGGAAAGGGCCGTTCCGAGAATGAGGCTTAGGATTCTTCGTTTCATAATTTTACCCTCCTGTGGTATTATTTTGTATATACAACTTGCGTCTTTCGCAAATTTGCATTTTTATTCACTTTTGCGTGTTTTGTTATATTTCAAATTATTTTTCATGTTATTTTGCTCAATTTATCTATATATTACATTGTAATTTATAGTAATATTTAATAACCATAAAATAACTATATATTTTTGTTCCTATTTTGTCAATACATATTTTACCTTTTTTTCCATTTTCTTCAAAAGTTGTATGTACATGTCACTCCAAATCCATCAAGACAAGTTACTTGAATGAATTATCGAAGACCGGTGCATTGCCAACCAACCTTTGTCAGATTGCTTAATTCTTCCAGGGCTTGCTTAACTGAACTACTTATTACTTTTGTTTATACTTATACTTCTGTCTGCCCCTCCCCCTCCATGCGCACGATCTCACTATAGCGCATAAGGCTATCATGACCCGAAATCACACAATGACTTGTCCGAAAGACAAGCAAAAAGACACCGGTTCGAGAAAAACCCCGAACGGTGTCATATGAAAGAAAGGCGCAGTAGTCACCCGCATTAGTTTACTACTTAACATAATTTGGATTTTTAAGATACAGCACTTCAAATTCCAACTTATAAGGGAATCATCACTTTCTCGTACTGATAGTGTCCAGCTTCCACAATCATACGGCACATTGTGATTTCCAAATCAAAACGCCGTTTGCCGCAGCTACCGGGATTGAGAAACAGTACTCCCTCAATAATTTCTGCTGAATATTTGTGCGAATGACCATAGACCACCACGTCAATATTTGTCAGGTATCTGGGGACATCTTTCTTGTTATGAATGATGAAGAATCTCACTCCTTCAATTGTGACGGTAATGCTTTCAGGCAGGGCTTCCGCCCATTCTTTATCGTTGTTACCACGCACCACATAGGTCTCTCCGAGCTGTCGCATGGACTCGACAATGTATGGTGTGTTGATATCACCAGCATGAATGAAGCAATCAGCTTTAGCAAGTTCAGCTATAACAGGCTCTCGCAGCAGACCATGAGTATCGGATAAGATTGCAATCAGTTTCATGAAATTCACTTTCTAAATTGTAATGTTGTTAATAATCTCAGTGCTTATAAACAATGATACTCTCAGACAGGTTTTTATAATTAACCCTTGGTTCAAAACGGCTCAATAAAGTCCTATTTATTCGTTATTCATTCATCAGACGAATGGAACACTATATTTTCGAATATCTGCCCATCTATGCTAATTATTTCATCAATGGGAATCACTATGCCATCAGACATAACGACAACCCGTTCATATTTGTCTATCTTTTTAGCCGTACTGACAGCAGTAACATAGGCGCCGCCATTCTTCTTCCCATCCGGCTGAAAGTAAGTGATGGCAATCTCGGGTTGCTCTTTCAGCCGGTCTGCTATGATTTGCAGCTTATTGCTCAAAGCGTCCTTCATGGATTCGTCCAATTCTACTCGCACATCAGTCAGCCTTGCAGTTTCTTTCATAGCGGCATCATAGCCGGTCAGTGCAGCGAAAGGGGAAAACTGAGCTGCCCGGTCAATGACTGCCATATGAGGGTGTGTCGCAGAGACATGGCGGGGTAGATGGATGATATCGTCATATGCCTTCGTCATGCCTTGTGTCCTCCTATCTGCCTGTTACGGTCTAATGTGGTAGCGCCTTCCTCCAGATTCATACCCTTTAAGATGGCGTTTTTTCCATATTTCTTTTTTATCTCCAGCATTGCTTTCTGTATACTTTTCTCACGTGCAAGCTCGGCTTCTTCCTCTTCTTTTTTTGCCTGGACAGCACCATAATCCGTAAAGAGATCAAGCTGTTCAAAGTTATCTGACTTTTGAACAGTTTCCTCATCCACAACATGATTTGCTGTGATGTTGACTCTCCTGACAAGGAGGTTTTTGTCAACAATGCGCTCAAACAATTCCGCGGCAGCATCCATGATCAATTTTGTAGAGGAGGTCTGTCTGCCAAGGTTTGCCGTGCCATGTGCAGATTTCGGAACGGCACGTCCGTAGTGGTCGATGGTGACCGCCCCATGGTATGAGTTTTTAATCATCGGGTTTGTCAGATTTTCAATATCGTATCCAACCGTTAAAACAAGCTGGTCGGTCACAAGCTTTTTATCTACCAAATCAAGTACCAGCAGATCGGTCATTTCCCACACAATCAGCTTTGCTTTATCAAAAGTATAGGCGCTTTGTAATACCTGTCCCGATCCAATACTGTTTGTGCTCGGTTTATACGCTTTAATATCGGCAATCGTGCATGGCTCCCACCCCCATGCATGGTCTATCAACAACTCCGCATTGACTCCAAACAATTTGTACAATAAATCTTCTTTATAGTATTCGTTAGACTTACCTATCGAGCATCTTGCAATATCTCCCATAGTGAAGAGGCCTTGTTCCTCCAGCTTCTTAGAATATCCTCTGCCAACACGCCAAAAGTCGGTTAAAGGCCGATGTGACCACAGCAGACGTCGGTAGCTTATTTCGTCCAATTCTGCTATCTGCACTCCGTTTTGATCCACCGGAATACGCTTTGCCTGAATATCCATAGCGATTTTGCAAAGGTACAAGTTTGTTCCAATTCCTGCTGATGCTGTAATACCAGTCGTTTTAAGAACATCTAATATCATTTTTGTGACAAGCTCACGGGCTGAAAGATTGTAGGTGTTCAGATAATCGGTGGCATCGATGAATACCTCATCGATGGAGTAGACATGAATATCTTCGGGCGCGATATACTTTAAGTAGATATTGTAAATCCGCGTGCTGTATTCGATATAATGCGCCATTCTCGGTGGAGCAGTAATATAGTCTAACGAGATACCCGGTGCCTCTTTCAACTCCGTATCGTTGAAAGAGGCACCGGAAAAGGCTCGTTCCGGTATTTCGCGCAGCCGTGCCGCATTTACTTCCCTGACCTTCTGCACGACCTCAAACAGCCTCGCCCTACCGGGAATCCCATATGCTTTAAGGGAGGGAGATACGGCAAGACAAATGGTTTTTTCGGTGCGGCTTGCATCAGCGACAACGAGATTCGTGGTCAGCGGATCAAGCCCTCGTTCCATACACTCGACCGAAGCGTAGAAGGATTTTAAATCGATTGCGAAATAGGTTCTGTTCTTCATGTCTATTCTCCGGCCGCCTCCTCAATAATTTACCAATTTAATTTATGTCTCCATTACACATCTATCATAGTATGTACAACAGCAGCTTCAAAAGCACCATATCAGTATGCCCTTTCCGTCTTATATGCCTAATTAAAAAGTTTAATTGGTCAAAAGGGAATTATCTATGTTATCAAACAAATTTTCAATGGAGCTGCTCATAAAGGCAATAAGAGAAGTTATCTCAGCTTCTAAATCGCTCCAGCAATCTTCACATTCGCCCAAATAGGCTTTTCGAGCCATCTCGAGTAGCACAGCAAGATTTTGGGGAAGTCTGGGAATTACCCATTCTGCTGCCATATCTTTTGAACAAAGTTCGCCGGTGACTACTGTAAACCACATTCTGGCTAATGTTAAAAGGACATTGCGTTCATCGCCCTTTACACCAGCAATCAAATTCGGCAAAGAACATCTGATTGATTTTTGGATGTCATTCATTGATATGGGCTCTATTACTTTAATAGCTTCCGGTCCTTTCAAAGATAAACTATAGCTTCTTGCCTGCCACAAGAGTATTGCCACGTCAGTGTCATAACATGCTTGAGGAATATCCCCTGCCTCCATTTGCTCCCTTAGCCATTCTCCGTACATGAATTCACATTTAGGTGGAAACTGCCAGGGAACAATATCATTTTGATTGATTATAGTAACTTCAAGTGGCTTTAACTTTTCACATCCAATTTTGCCGGATATAAGCATTAAGTGTTTAGTTAATTCGTTTCTTGTTGCTTCTGTCAAATCTTGATTAACAATCACTAAAATGTCAACATCACTGTTAATGTGCAGGCCTCCAAGTATCGCTGATCCATACAGATATATTCCTATTAATTGATTTTCAAATAGATCTTCGATTACTTCCACTACCTTAAGGGCTTGATTTGGAACACATTTAAGGTTTATACTATTTGCCATGTAAATTTCCTCCTTCATTCCCTAAATTGCCTGTATGGCATAATGCCAATCTCTTTTACAAGTCATTTGCAGTTCTCAGATATGCCTTAAGTTTTTTACCAAGACCGATTCCACATCCCGTCGTAAAGCTTTGGCTTGCTCAAAAAGATTGTTTCAGTAGTCCAATCCCACCAGCGGAGTATTGCTGCGGCAACGCCACCGGAATGATACCCACAATATATTCGTCAATTCGATATAATCTTGTAAGTGTTATTCTTCAATTCCATTTATATAATCTGCCATAAAATTTAGTACTTCCGTGAAAACAGCTATTTTACCCTCGGAAAATACCTTTTCAACTGCATTCAGTACAGAGTCCGTTTTCATACTTTGGCTGCTCTTCTTTACTCTATCGGATAATGAGATGTAAAAGAACCGCTTATCTTGTGTAGACTGGACTTTTTGAATTAGCCCCAACTCTTCTAGCTCATTTACCTTTTGAGTCACGGCAGGACGGGAAAGTCCTAATTTTTCTGCCAGTTCGCTGACCGTCGTTCTTTCTCTGTGTCCAATGATAAACAAATGCAGAATATTGATATAACTGGTTTCTTTGCCCCAATCGCTATTTTTCATTTCATTATATTGATCCATGTCGATAGCTCGCATGAATCGCTCAAAAGCTTCTCTCAAGAATACCTCCAGATATAATAGTTTCAAATACAAAACTATTATATCATCCATAAAGAAAATCATCAAGTAGTTTCGTTTTTGAAACTACCATTCTAAGATCTTAACAAATATAATTCAAACAACCAGCAAAACACCCAAAGTGATCCAGGTGATTTGGCGGTTACCTGCTTCGCCACACTTAAGCTATGTAAATAAAAAGAGTGTGCGAATAGCCCCTACTCTTTTCATAAAAAGATTGGGCAGTATTCCAATAGAAAGCTTCTGTTTTGCTTATAGATACTGCCTCGTAATTTTCATCTATTTCCACTATTTGCTTTTTATTTATTTTGCCAATCAGCCGGATAAGTCACATAGATAAATCTTGCCTTTCCTTCAACGGAAAACTGGATCCTTGATCCTCTTGGAATCAAAATCAATTCTCCTGCACCTGCTGTGATACGACGGCCATCTATGATAATAGTTAAAGTTCCTTCAATAATATAATCAATTTCATCATACCCTAACGTCCAATCGAAGGTAGTATCTTCCATTACCATTAGCCCGCAACCTAACCTGGGACTTTCAGTAAGCGATACTAAATCCTTTGTATACACTTTATGATTAGGATTACCTGTGTCCAATCGGTCTTCTTCACTTACAGAAAACAATGGAAGCGAAATGGACATTACACCACTGGAATCAACATGCCTCTTTGTAGAATCATTTAACTTATTGCTGTATTCTTCCATTATAATACTACGAACTAACTTTTCAATTTCTGATCTGTCTATATTCAAGATCTTACCCCTCCATCCGTACTTAAATCTCTATCGTATTCGCATTATTCAATCCTAAATACACGTTTCGATAAAAATATGGCAACAAAAATGGCAGAAATACCACCGACCAGTTTGCCAATAATCATTGGAGTAATCAACGCTGGGGCAACACCAGCCGTAAATCCTAAATGATCACCAAATGTAAACGATGCTGAAACTGCAAAAGCGATATTAATTACCTTTCCACGTTTATCCATATCTTTTACGGTTTGAAACATGGCAATATTGTTTGCAAGAGAAGCAATAAGACCTGCTGCTGCAATATCATTCATTCCTAACAAATGGCCTAGTTTCATCAATGGTTTCTTGAATATCTTTGTAATCAGGAACACCAATCCATAAGCACCAGCTAAAGTGATGGCAATACCACCAACTGTTTGGAATCCAACTTCAAGTGTATCTTGATTTCCAAATACTTTGATACCTAATAGTAAGTCTAACCCTCCGATTGCCAACCCAATGGCTCCAACAGCCACTATGATTTTCCCAAATACATTGAACCCTTTAATCATTCCTTCAGGAATTTTAAATAGTCCAATTGAAATTAAAACCGCTACAACTATGATAGGTATTAAATTCATAAAAACTTTAATGATTGGCATACCCATCATGATTCCTGAAACTAATGCTCCAATTGGAATCGTCACGATCCCGCATAATACTCCTTGTGCCAGATACTTTGTATCTTCATTATTTATAATCCCCAATCCAACTGGGATTGTACATACAAGTGTTGCTCCCATCATTGCAC
>POVV01001017.1_pt1 | contig 12354 bp, 11 predicted proteins | sample 1560271 | NCBI WGS metagenome assembly POVV01 (sample SAMN08337232, study PRJNA429181) | Bioreactor metagenome, whole genome shotgun sequencing project. | biome: cows' rumen and soil; feature: anaerobic; isolation source: anaerobic chemostat enrichment culture, galacturonate as sole carbon... | reverse complement strand
AGTATAGGAGTTGTGTACCTGTTATTTTTAGCAACACGAATAAAAGATAAAGTAGAACCTGTTCAATAATTATAAAAACCATGAATAATACAATAGTAGGACTTGGAGAAATATTGTGGGATATATTCCCTGAAAGAAAAGTAATGGGCGGAGCCCCGGCAAATTTCGCATACCATGTATCACAGTTCGGTTATAACGGATATGCCGTAAGTGCCGTAGGAGACGATTTGCTAGGTAAAGAAATACTGGATTGCCTGGCGGAAAAGGAATTGAATTACCTGATAGAAACGACGGATTACCCCACCGGAACTGTCAATGTAAAGTTAAATAAAGAAGGTGTTCCGGAATACGAGATTTGCGAAAACGTTGCATGGGACAATATTCCTTTTACCGCTAAGACTGAGAATCTGGCGAAGAATACAGGAACGGTATCTTTTGGTTCACTCGCTCAACGAAACAATGTGTCAAGGGAAACCATTAAAAGTTTCCTGAAAAGCATGCCCGAAGACAGTATTAAGATATTTGATATAAATCTACGGCAGCATTTTTACACAAAAGACCTGATACACGAATCGTTACAGCTTGCCAATATCTTAAAGATAAACGATGAAGAAGTCGTTATGGTGTCCAAACTATATGACTACAAAACAGATAACGAACAAGATATATGTAAGCGTTTGCTCGAAGATTACAACCTCGATATTGTAATCCTGACAAAAGGGACCGACGGCAGTTTCGTATTTACTCCGAAAGAAACATCATACCAGCCTACTCCGAAAGTGCATGTTGCCGATACCGTAGGAGCAGGAGATTCTTTTACGGCTGCTTTTGTGGCATCGTATATTCGTGGAGAACAAATTCAGGATGCCCATCAACTGGCTATGGAAGTCTCTGCTTATGTATGTACGCAACATGGGGCAATGCCTCAACTACCCGACGCTTATCTGGAATTATTCAGAAAATAAAATATAAAAGCATCGTATTTGACTTCTAATTACGATGCTTTTTATAGATTTGCCTATTATTTAAAATCTACCATGAACAGGATCGGTCTTATATTCATACTTATCGTTAGCCTCTTATGCTCCTGTAATAAAGAAGAAAAAGGCAAATATACTGTTGGAGTTTCCCAATGTAGTGATGATTTATGGAGGGAAACAATGAATAATGAAATTTTACTGGAAGCCTCTATCAATCAAAATATTGAAGTCGATATCAGAACCGTGAAGGATGATACCCGGCAACAAATAAAGGATATAGAAGAACTTATCGAAAAAGGGATTGATTTGTTAGTCGTTTCCCCAAATGAATCGACAGCCATAACCCCGGTAGTACAAAAAGCATACAATAAGGGTATTCCTGTTATTCTGGTTGATCGGAAAATCGATACGGAAGACTATAGCGCCTATATCGGTGCCGATAATTATCAGATAGGTAAAGAGGCCGGACTATATATAGCCGGAATACTTAATAATAAAGGGAATGTAGTTGAAATGCGGGGCTGGAATGGTTCAACCTCCGATGCCGAAAGGCATGCGGGTTTTATTGATGGAATTAAAAATTATCATGAAATAAAAATCGTAGCCGAATGTTGGGGAAATTTCCTGAGAGAAGATTCCGAAAAAGAAATGACCAAGGTGCTGAATACATTTAAAGAAATTGATCTTGTATTTGCTATGAATGATCCGATGGCAGTAGGAGTTCGCGAGGCGGTATCTAAATATAGCGGACGTTTCCCTTTTATTATTGGCATTGATGCTTTACCCGGTAAAGGCGGAGGAATAGAAAATATAGAAAAAGGAGTACAAAATGCTTCTTTTATATATCCTACCGGAGGAGACAAGATTATTGATCTGGCATTAAAGATACTGCAAGGCAAGCCTTATCTGAAAGAAAACATACTGCATACCGCTGTGATTGATAAAAGCAATGTCAGGGTGCTACAACTACAAACCGAACAAATAGCAAATCATCAGCAGAAAGTAGAACGTATTAACGGACTTTTAGACGAAAGCTTTAAACAATATTCCAATCAGCAAACCCTTTTTTACGGTACTATTCTTGTTCTTCTGTTAATTTCAATTCTACTCGTAGTATCTGCCCTTGCATATCGTAGCAAAAGTAAATCGAACAGATTATTGGAACAACAAAAAAATCAATTGGTTTCTTTGTCTGAACAGTTGGAAGAAGCCACCAATGCAAAACTTGTTTTCTTTACAAATATATCTCATGAATTCCGCACTCCACTTACCCTGATTCTGGGGCCCATAGATACATTACTAAATTCAGGTAATATATCGGTAAAGCAAAAGGCATTGTTGGAAATCATACAACGAAGTAGTAACAGTCTTTTAAATTTACTCTCTCAAATTATCGAATTCCGGAAATACGAAAATGGAAAACTGGATATTCAGTTTGTAAAAGATGATATTAAATTATTTTTGGAGGAATTAAATGTTGTTTTTTTAGATTATGCTAAAAGAAAGCATATAAATTTTACTTTTACGGCAGATGATATCCCTTATATTATTCCTTTTGACAAGGAAAAGGTAGAGAAAATATATTTTAATCTTCTGTCAAACGCATTTAAACATACCAATAAGAACGGATCTATTCATATAAATATCACAAAAATCAGATATAACGGAGCAGACTATATTAAGCTATCGGTATACAATGACGGAGAAGCTATTCCACCAGATAAAATAAACAATATTTTCAACAGGTTTTACAAAGTTAATCCAACTGATTCTGGCACGGGCATAGGACTGGCTCTTACAAACTCGCTTGTTGATTTACATAATGGTGTAATTACTGTAGAAAGTATAGATGGAAAAGGAACTGTATTTGATGTCTTATTGCCGTATGAACAGGATTTAACTGATATAGCCATATACGAAGATACTTATGAAACCGGGATTGCCGAATCCCTGCTTCAAACAGATGCAGACTCGATGCAGGAAAAAATGTTTGTTGAAAACACATTGAGCGAAGACAAAAAGATTATCCTGCTTATAGATGATAATGCTGATATGCGGAATTATATGCGTTTGATATTAAACAATGAATATACAATAATCGAAGCCGATAATGGAAGCACAGGAATTGAATTATCCATTAAATTCCTACCCGATATCATCGTTTGCGATATAATGATGCCGGGCATGGATGGTTTTGAAGTATGTAAAAGTCTAAAAGAAAATATGTTTACGAGTCATATACCCATCATTCTGCTAACTGCTTGTTCTTTGGATGAACAAAAAGCGCAAGGTTTTGAAAGCGGAGCCGATGCTTATATACCGAAACCGTTTAATGCCCAATTATTGAAAATAAGGATAGATCGCCTAATAGAAAACAGGCAAAAGATAAAAGACGCATTTACCAATAATTTACTGAGCGATTCAAAAAAAACAACATTAGCTGAAATAGAACAATCGTTTATCAATAAATTTCAGGAATATGTAGAAAATAATATAACAGACCCTGACCTGAATATCGTTGAGGCAGCACAATACATGGGTTTGTCTCGCTCACAGTTATATAGGAAAATAAAGTCTATAACAGAATATTCACCCAATGAGTTTGTAAGAGTATTAAGATTAAAATATGCGGCCCATATGATTATTTCGGGTACTCCTATATCTGAAATTGCTTATAAATCAGGGTTTTCTTCAGCTTCTTATTTTACAAAATGTTTTAAAGAGTTTTATAAAGTGAGTCCTTCAGACTTCATCAAGACAAATAATCGGTTGTAAACCTTTATTCTATATTTAAAAATTATACAATTACATTCTGAACCAGAATTATCACTTTTTTTGCAGCAACTTAGCCAACTCCGGATCATTCTTAATCCTTTTCAGTTCCTCTGCCACAATCTGTTTCGTTTCTTCCTTAATCCGATTATAGTTAAGCTGTATCTGCTCTTTCATCTTGTCTACACCATTTTCATCTGTAAAATCAGTAATAATAGGGATTTGCTGATAGGCTTTTGTTTCTCTGGAAACTTTTGCATTATCCACCACAATCTCGGCATGGAAAATCTTTTGCTCGATACGTTCGTCAAAGTTATCAGCTACGGCTCCGACAAACATACCCTGTGTCAGATTGGAGATTTTGGACGGTGGTATGAGGCTATCCATCTGGGTGCTGATAGAAGTTGATTTATCATTCCTGTTTATAGTCATGGACTGGCGTTTCTGTAATACCTTACCAAATCTGTCAGATAACGTTTTCGCTGTTTCTCCAACCACCTGACCGGAAAATATATTGCCAACCGTATTCATCACTACAGCCGCTTCTTTATCACCGTAATCCCGCTTCAACTGTGAGAAGTCCTGAAATCCCAACAATACGGCCACCTTATTGCTTCGGGCGGTAGCAATAAGGTTATCAAGTCCTTTGAAATATATAGTAGGCAGCTCATCAATAACCACACTACTTTTAAGCTGGTTCTTCTTATTAATCAGTTTTACAATACGTGAATTATATAAGCCCAAGGCGGCTCCATATATATTCTGCCTATCAGGATTGTTACCTACACAAAGAATTTTAGGCTCATCAGGGTTATTGATATCCAATGTAAACTCATCCCCAGACATCACCCAATATAATTGAGGGGAAATCATTCTGGACAGAGGAATTTTTGCTGATGCTATCTGCCCCATCAACTGATCAGCAGCGCCTCCGAGCCACGCATCCATAAAAGGAGACAGGTAATTTTCAAGTTCAGGATAACTGGTCAGGATAGGAAATATATCCTCATACCGTTTATTCAAGAACTCTATAGCATGCGGGAATGTACAATATTTCCCTTCCTTATATATACGGAGGTACCAGATAATAGCCGCAAACAATATAATCGGAGATTCCACAAAGAAATCCCCCTGCTTTTGCACCCAAGTTTTGTTCAAATTGAGCATAATTGTATAGGCTGATTCATACGCATCACTAATGTCTGACATGAAATCAGGATTAATTGGATTGCATCGGTGACTCCGTGCCGGATCATCGAAGTTTATTACATAAAATTGAGGAACTTTTTTATATCCTTTCTGATTGTTCAACAAGTGGTTATATGCAATAGTCGATAAATCGGGATACTTGAAGTCATAACAATATAATGAGAAGCCTTTTTCAATTTGCTGTTTTATGTACTGGTTTACTACTGCATAAGATTTCCCCGAGCCGGGTGTACCCAAAACGATACTGGCACGGAAGGGATTCACTACATTAATCCATCCTTTCCATTCTTTCTTTTTGTACCAGAATTTTGTAGGCAGGTTAACGGAGTATTCACTTTCCAGAAGCCTTGTTTCCTGCATGAAAGATTCGTTCTCCACATTAAAGACATCATCTAACAGGTTGCTTTTCAGTAGTCGGCTCATCCATAATCCCGCCATCAGTAAGAAAATATAGCCGATAGTCATTGTGAAAATGTAAATAGCTGTATTGGTTACAAAAGGTAGTGGCAGAGCCAGTATCCACCAATTCAGAAAGAAAAAGATAAAACCAAAGAATAAAGCAATAACTATTTTATTCCATGTTATTTTTTCTTCTTTTACCCCTTTGGTTCCCAGACAGGATAAAGCTAAAAATACCACTGCAAACAATTTTGTCCACAAAACATTAGAGAATAATCCTGCCGTATTCTGAAAATTGAGCAGGATTTTATCTACCACTCCTATATTTATGCCTGCTTCTCTGATATATTGGTAGCAGAACCAATAAATATGAATCACTACAAATAATATACTAATGGCCCGCATAAACTCCATGACTTTAGCCAAGCCTCTTAAATCGTCTTCTTGTTGCATATATACTTATTTAAAATGTTATTACTGATAATTTGTCGATTACAGATTGCGTCCTTTCCGTTTTTTCTTCTTCCGTTTCATCCGGTTGGTAAAAGCAATCTCTTCGTAGTTTTCTCCATGTTGTTCCATGGAGAAGATTCCGGCAACCGCTTCGGCTGTAGATTCTCCCTCCTGTGCATGGTTGTGAGTATTATCATAGCTATTTTCCTGCGTAGTTTGTTTCCAATCATCCTTCCCGTTAAATAACTCATGGAAAGCATTGGCAGAGAACTCTTTTCCTAACTTGGAGCCATTGAGAACTGTTTTTTCGTTATGGTCTATAAAAGTTACACCATATATCCGCTTATCGTCATTCTCCCGAAATACTACACTGATGCCCTGTTTTGCCAGTTCTTTCTCCAAACTTTTTCTGTTTTTGCTATTTTTCATTACAATCGCAACCCTATTTTTAGTCCGGCTTTTGAGGTCTTTATCTTTGAAATTCGTTTTTGAAGAAATGTAATGTTTTTTCAAAACATCATATCCGACGGTTTTACCGATAAGGGATGCCTTAAATGGATTGCCAACTTTTTCTCCTTTATTATTTAGTACTGAATATACCAATCCGTTATAAGGTTTGCCTCTGACTTCACCTTTTACTTCTTCCACCGTGATACCATATAAAGAGAGTAAAGCCCGATATTCATGGATACTCTGAAATTGGTACTCGTTCATCACGCTTTTGGTGATATTAGCTACCTGTTTTTTGACATTTCCTATTTTCAGGTTTACGGGTTCCAATGGTAACTCCTCCGAATAGTGTTTCTTTTCGGCAGGCAACAGATTATATTTCTTTTCCAGTCCGCGGGTAATATCTTTCGAGCGTTTCCTTTCAAAAGAATCATTGATTTTCTTTCCTGTTTCATCTATCCGTACCGATACAATATGGATATGTGTCCGGTCGATATCTTCGTGCTTATATACGAGGTATGGTTGCCTGCCATAACCTAACTTATCCATATATTCCTGTGCAATGTTGCTTAACTGTTCATCTGTTAATTTATCGTCGGGGTGCGGATTCAATGAGATATGGATAACCGGATTTTGCGTTTTGTTGTTAGCGAAAAGGTACGGTTCGAAGGAGCGCATACACATCGGTATAGTGTATTCTCCATTTACCGAACGGATAATATTCTGACTGAAAAGTACATTGGCTACACCTTCATCTACTTTCTCCTGATTATAAGAAAGCGCCCCGAAAAGTGAACTTCCCGAACTAATTTTGGCTATCATCTTTCAGATATTTTTGTTCAAATTCATGTGTTAATTCAATAATCTGCTTATTCAATCCGGCCAGTTCGATGGTTGCCTGTTCCAGTTTATAGAGGAAAGCAAGTGCTTTTTTCTCTCCGAAATTGGTATGCAAAAGTTTAATAAGCTGATTATAATTGTGCCCGATTCCACGAAACTGGTCGAAAAAAGTGGTCAGTCTCATGTAATAATCATGCACTCCTTTATCTATTTTTACCACCTTTACGGGATTGGAAAAGATGCATGAAGTGATAAACTGCGCCATATTCTTGGCTTCCGATTGATGGTAAAGAGTCGCAAAGCGAACTTCATCCGCATCATTGAGATAAAATACATGTCGGTTCTTCGCCGGATCAGCAAGGGGGATACGTCCTCCCTTGTGCTTTTTCAAATCATTCTTTGATTTCATTTGCATGGATAATTAGTGAAAAATCTTATGACTTCGGAATAAGATTTCCCCCGACAATCAGTGGAGCGGGGCAAGGGGTTTTAAGGCACTTAAAACAGTTTTGAGGATACTCAAAACACACCTTGCCATGTACTGACGTACATAAAAATCCGCCTGAAGCGGATTGCCTGAGATACTGGAAGGGGATAACTTCCAGTCGATAGATTTCGAGAATTATTCCGATGGGGCAAAGGTAGATGTTACAATTAATGTATTGAAATTTAAAGGGGTAGACAATGAGCGCCAAATACTGCCAATAGGGATGAAGCCGTTATAATATTATTGCTGCACTGGGAAAATATTTCCACTGCATCCAAAATACATTTTCACTGCATCAGCAGGAAGGTCAAATAAAAACCGGATCATGTATAAAACATGTCCGGTCCTTTTGATGGTTTAAGAATTAGAATAAATCAAGCACCTGGATCAACGAAATCGTCATCCGGATTATATCCTCCTGTCCCATCCGTATAATCCGTATCAGGCACTGCATAACGTGTTACGCTGGAATTATTCATTGCGGTCTTCAATCCTCCACCAGGAGTAAAAATAATCTTACGCCTGTAAATCCTGCTTGCGTCCGCTTCCTCCTCCGTATCAGCGGCATTGGCACGGATTGAAGGGCGAAAGGTTCCAAACTCACCCAACTGTACACTTTTGCCATCATCGAGGTTATTGATTAATACATCTACCAATCCGGCAATGACTAATTGTACAGTACCACGATGCGCACCGCAAATCTGCCCTACCTGCGAGCATAGTTTACCAAATGTTACTTGTCCGGTAATGATTTGTTTAGGAACATACTTTGCGGTTCGTGTTTTATCAAATCCGAATACCTGTTTTGTTACTACATACTTTAATCCCATGTTATTACTTGTTTTGTGGAACTGCTTTGCTCCGGCAATTCCGGGTTAATGAAACTGTTTCCCTATATAGATAAACTCGAAATAAAAAGATGAATATTTTACTGATATACTACCATACGAACGCCAAACACTGCCAGACAATCTGATTATAAGATATTTGTGGAATATTCTGTTTTCATTTGCATTGCAATAGCGATTCAGGTCATCGGTTACTTATTGGAATACCAATTTGTATCAGCAGGGATGGAATGATTCAGTGTCGTATTGTCGTACTGTCGTAAATCATCAAATCGTTGATTCCCTGTTTAACTGACAGATTAACAATGCAATGTTTTATTTCACTTTATCACTAAAACCGTAGTTCACTGATGATTTACTGAAATGAACACGCAAAACCATACTAGTTCAATGATGTAGCAAAGTAGATAATCAGGGATATAGTTCGGCAATTCTTTAAATATCTATTACGATAATTCGGCATTGCACTACAGAACAAATGATTGAGTGGTTCAAAACAACATAGCTGTAAATCCTGATGGATGTATAGCCTCGAAGATTTATTGTTTTACATATTAATATAAATTCAAATGAAAGAAAAGAAACCTCTGTTAGTTGCTTTCTCCACCCAAAAGGGAGGAGTAGGCAAAAGTACCCTGACTGTGCTTATGGCAAGTTATTTCCATTACATCAAAGGGTATAATGTCGGAGTGGTCGATTGCGACTATGCCCAGTTTAGCATATACAATATGCGTAATCGCGATAGAGAAATTGTAACAGGCATAGACCATTACAAGCTGATGGCTTATAATCAATTGAAGAAAACAAAGAAGAAAACCTATCCGGTAGTAAAAGCCAAAGCATCACAGGCTATTGATGCCGCCGAAGGAATGATTATGGCTTCGCCCGAACCGTTGGATATTATTTTCTTCGACCTGCCCGGAACGCTTAACAGCGATGGTATCATACATACTATCTCCACACTGAACTATATCATTGCACCCATCAGTGCCGACAGGATGGTTCTTCAAAGTACATTGGAATACGCAGCCTTAATCAATGAAAAGATAATAACTACCGGTAAAGGCAACATTGAAGGGCTTTATCTGCTCTGGAATATGGTGGATGCACGGGAACGTACCAATCTGTATGACGCCTATGATAAGATAATAGCCGAACTGGGATTACAGGTTATGAAGAACGTACTGCCGGAAACCAAGCGCTACCGCCATGAACTGACCGAAGAGATAAAGCCTGTCTTTCGCTGCACCATGTTTCCCGCAGATAAGCGATTGATACGTGGCTCGAATCTGGATTTGATTGCCGATGAAATAGAAGGATTAACCAAACTGAAATCGTATGGCAAAGAAGAATAACGGTATTATTCGGAGGGTTGAAGATATAGATGAAAGAGAACTGCTGGAATCGATAGCCGGAATGCCAGCTAATGAAACCGAAAAACCTCCGGTAGCTCAATCTACAAAGGCTAAAGAGTATCAAGAGCCGAAGGAGATGCATTCGGAAGTGGAAGAAAACATTCCTACAGAAATGTCAACCAACAAACGGCGTACTACCGATTATAAGGCAGTATTCCTGAATCCGAGGGAATTATCGGCACGAAAATGTGTTTACATCAGTATGGAGATACACGATAAGATAGTAAAGATAGTCAGCCAGATAGCCGAGAAAGGCATATCGGTAGGTGTATATGTGGATACGGTTTTGAAGCAGCATCTTGAAACCAATAAGAATGAGATAAATGCCTTATACCGCAAGCGTAAGGATGATTTAATTTAATAATACTCTCGATTATGGTACAGATAATAGTTGTTACGGCTTCCATACTACTCGGATTAATGTTATATCCGGCATTGGCAAAAGCTTATACCCGCTTTATTACCGGACAGTATAAAAAACTGGTAGGAGAACAAGTTGAAAAACCGGAAATTATTCCTCAAAAACCGGATGAAAAACCTTCGATAATAGGCAAAAGTAAATTTAACCTGAGCCAATCGAAGCCAAACACTGCCACGGATTTTGAAATTGAAAAAGGGAATGAAAAAGAACATATATTTGCCCCCGAAACAGGCGAAGAGCCGGATGTCATGGATGTCGATGTTCCACTTGAAAGAATAGAAAACAGGGAAGCTGAAATCGACCTCAAAAAAGAAGAGGAAGATATGGAAGAGATGATTGGACCCGAAGCCGTTCTTGCCAGCGGTGCCAGCTTCGATGAGCTTTACAAAGTAAAAGAAATCATTGAAAAGCCCAATGCTACTCCTGAAGAGGAACAACAAGCGGGAAAAATCCTATCGGAAAACCACAATACGGTACTTATGGATCAAATGATGGAAGGGAACACCGAACTATCCGCCCGCATATCCTACCTGATAGATATTCAGGATAAGGCACTGGCGGCAGAGAGTGAAGCGAAACTTTCAAAAAAAGAGCAAAAGGAACTGGAAGCGGAAGGTTTTAAGAATTTCGACATCAACAGCATTTTTTAATGAAGTATAAACAAATAATCAGGTATGCCTATGTGAAAGGAATAATGAATCGATGAGTTATTATACTCTAAAAACAAAAGAGGCTTTGCCTCCCACTAATTATCCAAATTAATGTCTAATCCGCCGTGAGGACTATCCACCCTCACGGCACTTAAAACAAATCAAGATTTTATGAGAAAGAAAATCCTTCTTTCTATGGCTATGTTCTTAGCCATAGGTTCAACTCTTTTTGCTCAGGGAAACGGTCTCCAGGGAATTAATGACGCTACCAATATGGTAACCAGTTATTTCGAACCGGGGACACGCCTGATATACGCCATCGGAGCAGTCGTAGGACTGATCGGTGGAGTAAAAGTATATGGAAAGTTCAGTTCCGGTGACCCCGATACTTCAAAAACAGCCGCTTCATGGTTCGGAGCCTGTATCTTTCTGATTGTAGCCGCCACTATTCTTCGTTCATTCTTCCTGTAAACCGATGGCAGAATTTTCAATTAACAAAGGAATCGGAAGACCGGCAGAGTTCCGCGGACTCAAATCGCAATACCTGTTCATCTTCGCAGGAGGATTACTGGCTGTGTTCGTAGTTTTCGTAATCATGTATATGGCGGGTATCGACCAGACTGTCTGTATTGCTTTTGGAGTTATAACCGCAGGAGTTCTTGTCTGGACAACATTCCATCTGAATGAAAAGTACGGAGAATATGGTTTGATGAAAGTTCAGGCTATCCGCAATCATCCCCGCTATATTATTAACCGCAAACGTTTACAAAGTCTGTTTCAATGGAGAAAGGGGGTAAAAGTATGAGAAATGTAATGAAAGCAGCTACACTGGAAAGCAAGTTTCCCTTACTGGCAGTAGAGCATGATTGTATTATCAGCAAAGACGCAGATATTACTATTGCTTACCGGATAGAACTGCCCGAACTCTTTACCGTTACCAGTGCCGAGTATGAAGCAATACATTCTTCGTGGCTGAAAGCCATCAAGGTGTTACCCAACTATTCTGTAGTATTGAAACAGGATTGGTTTACGGAAGAAAAGTATCAGCCTGATTTGAGAAAAGAAGATATGAGTTTCCTTAGCCGCAGTTTCGAACGTCATTTCAATGAACGTCCATTCCTGAATCATACGTCCTACCTGTTCGTTACTAAAACGACCAAAGAACGGGCACGGCAGCAGAGTAGCTTCAATGCGTTGACGCGAGGTTTTATTATTCCTAAAGAGATTCAGAATAAAGAAACCGCCCAGAAATTTCTGGAAGCTGTGGGACAATTCGAGCGTATTGTAAATGATTCCGGATTTATCAAATTAATTCGTTTGACTGGCGATGAGATAACAGGAACAGAAAATAAGGCGGGAATAGTGGAGAAATACTTTGCGTTGACACAAAGTGAGCCTGTCTCGCTGGAAGATTTGGCGCTGGGTGCCGG
>POVV01001016.1_pt1 | contig 12354 bp, 9 predicted proteins | sample 1560271 | NCBI WGS metagenome assembly POVV01 (sample SAMN08337232, study PRJNA429181) | Bioreactor metagenome, whole genome shotgun sequencing project. | biome: cows' rumen and soil; feature: anaerobic; isolation source: anaerobic chemostat enrichment culture, galacturonate as sole carbon source...... | reverse complement strand
CTACGGATAAGTCAATGTTACCTCCCGTAAGAATGCAAAAAAGCATGCCGGTTGCCAGAATAAATACATAGGCGTTTTGGGCAATCAAGTTGTTCACATTCTGGGGCAGGAGCATCTTACCTCCGGTGTTGACCGTGAAAAGAAAGATTACAACGGCCAGAACGATCACCATCGTATATTTTTTTAATCCCTCAGATAATTTCATCTTATTCTCCATCTTCTACTCTCCTTTATCTGATTTTAAAATACAGGCCATAATCTTCTCCTGAGTCGCCTCGGCCGCACTGACCTCTCCCACCATACGGCCCTCATTCATGATATAAATGCGGTCGGACATTCCAAGTACCTCAGGAAGCTCTGACGATATCATGATGACAGATTTGCCTTCCGCAGCCAGGCGGTTGATGATACAGTATATTTCATATTTTGCACCCACGTCGATCCCTCTGGTGGGTTCATCTAAAATCAGAATATCCGGCTCTGCAAACATCCATTTTGAAAGGAGGACCTTCTGCTGGTTTCCGCCGCTTAAGTTCCCTACATTCTGTTCCACAGTGGGACACTTGGTTTTTAACTTATCCCGGTAATCCTCTGCCACAGCAAACTCCTTATCCTTATCAATAATGGAGCGGCGGCTGACCGCCTGCATATTTGCAAGGGTCGTGTTGATCTTAATAGGATTTCCAAGGATCAGGCCATTGCCTTTCCGGTCTTCGGTGACATAGGCAAGCTTATGGCGTATGGCTTCCCGGACAGAGTTTAACGCCACTTCCTGCCCTTTGATACGGACCTTCCCAGAGATATTGACGCCATAGCTCTTTCCGAAAATGCTCATGGCAAGCTCTGTTCTTCCGGCGCCCATCAGGCCGCAGATTCCCACGACCTCTCCTTTCCTCACATAAAAGGAGACATCATTTACCACCTTCCGGTCCGAATACAGAGGATGGCAGGCATTCCAGTGCTCCACCTCCATGGCCTTTTCACCGATCCTCACGTCATCTCGTTTGGGAAAACGGTCCACCAGTTCCCGCCCTACCATGCCTTTGATAATACGGTCCTCGGTAATGGTATCCTTTTTCCTGTCCAGTGTTTCTATGGTTGAGCCGTCGCGGATGACTGTGATCTTATCCGCCACATAGGCAATTTCATTCAGTTTATGAGAAATAATAATAGAGGTTAATCCCTCTGATTTGAATTTTAACAAAAGCTCCAGAAGCGCTTTGGAATCATCTTCATTTAAGGATGCGGTAGGCTCATCCAGGATCAAAAGCCTGGCATTCTTTGCAAGTGCCTTTGCAATCTCCACCAGCTGCTGTTTTCCCACGCTGATATCCTTAATTAAAGTATGGGAAGATTCCATAAGTCCTACTGTATTTAAGTACCGGTCCGCCTCTCCATAGGTTTCATTCCAGTTGATCGCGTACCTTTTCCCCTTTTCATTTCCCAGATACATGTTTTCTGCAATCGTCATATAGGGGACAAGAGCCAGCTCCTGATGAATGATGACGATTCCCTTTTGTTCACTGTCACTGATACGGTTAAATTTGCAGATCTCACCGTTATAAATAATATCTCCCTCATAGGTACCATAGGGATAAATGCCACTGAGCACGTTCATCAAGGTAGATTTGCCAGCTCCATTTTCACCCACCAGGGCATGGATCTCACCTTCCTCTACCTGAAGGTTTACATTATCCAGAGCCTTAACGCCTGGAAATGTCTTGGTTATGCTCTTCATTTCCAAAAGTATTTTTGCCAAGAATATCCCTCCCTTGCCGTCATTTCTTAAGGACGGCCTCTATATCTTTAAGAAGCCGTCCCCATAAGAAAATAATTTCTATTACTTTAACTGGTCTTCCGTGTAGTATCCGGAAGTAATTAACATATCTTTATAGTTATCAACCGTTACAACCACTGGGTCACACAGATAAGTTGGGATAATTCCGGTTCCGTTATCATAGGATTTGGTATCATTGATCTCAGCTTCTCCGCCCTGCATAACAGAATCCACCATTTTTACTACCTGAGAGGCAAGGGTACGGGTATCCTTAAAGATACTCATGGCCTGTTTTCCCTGAAGCATGTTCTTTACGTTGGCGATATCACAGTCCTGACCGGTGATGACCGGGTATTTTCCGGTATAGGAAGAAGCCAGGGCATTCTCCACACCAAGAGCAGTGGAGTCGTTGGAGCAGAGGACAGCGTCCAATACGGTTCCGTCAGAATAGTTACCTGCGATAATAGTATCCATACGGTTCTGGGATTTCTCTGAATCCCAGTTAGCGGTTGCTACCTGCTCAAAAGCAGTCTGGCCGGATTTTACTACAAGCTTTCCGCTGTCAATATACTTTTTAAGGACATCCATGGCACCGCCAAAGAAGAAGTTACAGTTGTTATCAGCCGGATCACCGGTAAACAGCTCTATGTTCTTAGGATCTGCTGCTTTCTCTAGATCCAGAGCCTCTACCAGGTACTCACCCTGCTTTTGTCCGACTTTATAGTTATCAAAGGTAGCATAATATGTAACCGCATCAGAGTTCATGATCAGACGGTCGTAGGAAATAACTGGAATCCCCATGGCTTTGGCCTGGCTTAAAGGCTCTCCCAAAGAGCTTCCGTCAATAGAAGCAATAACTAATATCTGGCAGCCGTTGGAGATCATGTTCTCCACCTGGGATACCTGGGTCTGGACATCATTGCTGGCATACTGTAAATCCACCTTATAGCCGGCTTCTTCCAGTTCCTTCTTCATATTAGTTCCATCCTGGTTCCATCTCTGTAAATCCTTGGTGGGCATGGCGACTCCGACTAAGGTTCCATTCCCCTCCTTTGCTTTAGTTTCCTCTGCTTTGGTCTCAGCTGCTTTGGCAGCTTCTGTAGTGGCTGCCGCAGTTGTCTGGGTCTCCTTGTTCTCCGGTGCAGAGCTTGTAGAGCTCCCGCATCCGGAAAGCATTCCTGCCGTTAAGGCAAGGGCCATTGCAGCCGCTAAAAATTTTCGTTTCATGTTTCTCTTCCTCCTCCAATATTTGTTTTTGCTGACAGTTTCATCTTATCACGAATAGAACAGGACTTGTTTGCGAATCAATAGCACTGATTAATCCAGAAAAAAAAATGCCCTGAATGCACAGGACTTTTTCGCGTCAAGAAAATGCTACTGAAGCTGGCATAGCAATTGCTGCCAACAGAGAGGAAATTACGACTTAAGGTTGCAATTTTTCAGACATCTTGCTAAAATAGGAATGGTATAAGTTTTTCTTATAATGTATCTCAATCAGGCATATTATATTTCATTGAAAAGATATGGTGATTATATGGAAATCAGAAAATTATCTTATTTTGTCTCAGTTGTAAAACATAAAAATTTTACAAAAGCTGCCCAGGAACACCACATGGTGCAAACAGCAATGAGCCGCCAGATTGCATCGATCGAAGAAGAACTGGGAGTTGTCTTATTAATACGTAATAATAGGTCTGTTTTGCTTACATCTGCCGGAGAAGTTTTTTATAACAAGGCTTTAAAGGTAATAGACCTGTACAATGATATGATCTCCCAAACCCAAAAGACGGCTAAGCTGCATCCCAAAGTATTAGAAATTGGCTTTGGTCATTATGAGCATATTTTAATAGCGCAGGTAGTTTCTGAGTTTCGAACCCTTTATCCGGATATTGATGTCCTGGTTGCCAAGTATAGTTATAACGACCTTATAACATACTTACAGGCAGGAAAGTTAGATATCGTCTTCACTCTTCCGTTTAGTCCCGCTTTTGTATCACAGGATGAGACGGTAGTAAAGCAGGTTTTCCCCTCTACCATGTATATCATTGTAAATAAAAAGCATCCCCTTGCTCAGTATGATACCATATCAGCTGATTTACTTAATGATTGTACGTTAATTACTTTAAGTGAAGATTCAGGTCCCTGCTCCCTGGATATTTTAAGACAATTTACGATGACTGCCGGTCTTAATATTAAAGATATTATTAATGCAAACAGCTTGGAATCACAGATATTAATGGTAGAATCCGGGCTTGGTGTGGCATTCTTACCGAGTATATGTACCAAGCATTTAACACCGAATGTGAAAGCTATTAATTTAAAGGATTTTGATCCCGGGAATTTTGTTGCCATGTACCAGAGATCCAATGAGAATCCTTTTATAAATATTTTTCTTGGATTGGCTTCTCTAAAAGACAGTTAACAAATATACAAAGGGATATTGCCCGACTAACCTGGTAAGTTTTGCAATATCCCTTTTGATTTTTTGTCTTATTTATTCTCTGGTTTTTTAGTCAGGGCTATGCCAACACATAGAAACAGCCCACCCCATACAACAGAACAGCCAACAATCATCATAGCCAATGCAAATGGATTCATAGTAATTCCCCCTTAGTTATTCAATTTCAACTTGCCATGGGCGTTTACTGAACACAATGGCAACACCGATCATAAGTACAACAGTTCCCCAGCCGAACACAACATTTGACAACAAGGTTACAGAATCCATACCAAACATCTTCATAATACCGGATACAAAGTTTGTAATGACGGTAATTCCAAGCAATATCGGCGTAAAATATTTTAGTAAATAATCCCACCATATACCGACCTTGAAGTCAGAATATTGGTTTGCATCTTCCCGGAGTTTCTCCGTACCATAAATGTGACTGATTGCAATCACTTCCACCAGTCCAAGAGTAGCAATTATATAGTTTGCCACGTAAGAATCCACAAGATCCAAAATAAAATTGAATCCGCAGTATGTAGCAAAGGTGGCACTTCCAATAAAACCGACGATGGATATGATGCCTGTTAGCTTTTTACGTGAAATCTTAAATTTATCCAGGGCTGCGGTATTAAATGCCTCAAGCATAGAAATACTGGAGGAAATACCGGCAATAAATAAGCAGAAGAAGAATAAAAATCCTAAAATGCCCTGAACCACAATATTAGATGACATGGTTGAAATTGCGATAGGAAATGCGATAAAAGCAACTCCGGCTCCGTTTCCAAACGAGTCAAAAGAAACTCCCTGTTTATTGACCAAAAATCCCAGGGTTGAAAATACGGTAATCCCTGCAATAATATCAAACGAGCTGTTTGACAGTACCGTGATAAACGAGTTGTTTACGATATCCTGTTTTTCTCCCAGATAAGAGCCATATGCAATCATAACACCCACTGCAAGTGTGGTGGAGAAAAACACCTGTGCATATGCTGCAACCCATATACTGGGGTTTAAAATTTTAGAAAAATCAGGTGTAAATAACGCATTTAACCCAATACTGGCCCCCTCTAACCTCATGGAATTAATCATAAAAATTATCATAAGAATCATGAGCAGAGGTGTAAATATCTTTGAGGCTTTTTCAATACCTCCGGAAATTCCCTGCCGGACGATGGCCCAGTTGGCAAACCATACGACAACCACTGCGCCCAGCATATAAAGACTGAAACCGCTTGCAAAGTCGAAGGCATTCCGGGCCTGCCCGGTAATAGCACCTAAGAGTGGTCCTGGATTGCTCATCCAGTTTACCATACCGAAGGCATGACCGATACAGTAGATCATAAAGACCACAGATATGGAAATAATGGTGCTGTAGAACATCATGACTACGATCGGTACCATAACCTGTACCCAGCCAATAATCTCAAACTTTTTTTTCAGTTTGGCAAATGCCTTTGTGGAACCACCACGTATTCTCCGACCATAGGTGTATTCCATGATCATTAAGGGAACGGCACATGTAATAATAGCTACAAAGTATGGAAGAAAAAATGCTCCTCCACCATTTTTATAAGCTTGAAACGGAAATCTCCATAAATTACCTAATCCTACCGCAGCCCCAATTGCTGCAAATAAAAATCCTGTTCTGCTATTCCATTGATCACGCATAGTAAATACCCCCTGATGTCGGATATCATCTAATATTCGATGGGTTCCAAAGATGCCTGGAAGTGACGTAAAATCGGCGGCTCCCAGGTGATGCGGTATCCTCGTTCAATTTCGGACGCTCTTTGCTTGATTGCGATTAATGCATCTGCCATAATGTCAATATGTGCCTGTGTATAAACACGGCGTGGAATCGCAAAGCGGGTAAATTCAAACTCGGAATGAAGCTGAACTCCGGTATCAGGGTCATTACCCAGCATAAAAGAACCGATGTCACAGGTACGGATTCCAGCCTCTTTGTAAAGCTCTATTGCAAGCACCTGAGCAGGGAATTCATTATATGGGATATGCGGGAAAAATTCTGCCGCATCTACAAAGACTCCATGACCCCCAACCGGGGATTGGTAAGCGATTCCTGCATCATCTAATTTAGCTGCCAGGTATTCCATCTGGCCGATGCGGTATCTTAAGAAGTCTTCGTCGATTCCTTCGTAAAGTCCAATTGCCAGGGCTTCAAGATCGCGTCCGGAAAGTCCCCCATAAGTAAAAAATCCTTCGAAAGAAATACAGTTTGCTTTCACTTTTAATATTATTGGTGAATTGCCATCCTTAACTCCAATCAGACCTCCGATATTTACGATGGTATCCTTTTTGGCAGACATCGTAAACATATCGCCATAGCTGAAGATTTTGTTGACAATCTCTTTTATGGACATATCTTTGCATTCTTCTTCCCGCTGCTTTAAGAAAAAAGCATTTTCAGCATATCTTGCAGCATCGATATTAAGAGGAATATGATACTTTTTACAGATTTCTGATACCTCTCTCATGTTAGCCATGGATACAGGCTGACCGCCCGCTGAGTTGTTCGTAATCGTCATTACAACAAGACCAACATTTTCAGCACCAAGTTCATTGATCAGTCTTTCTAATTTAACAACATCCATGTTGCCTTTAAAGGGAGCTCTTACAGAAGGATTTTTTGCTTCTTCTACCACACAGTCGATGGCTCTGGCTCCTGCCAATTCTACATGAGCTCTTGTTGTATCAAAGAACATATTGGAAATAGCATATTTGCCTTTGGAAAGGAAAATAGGAAAAAGTACCTTCTCACCAGCACGGCCCTGGTGAACCGGCTGTATAAAATCATAACCGAATATATCCTTACCGGCATCAAATAATTTATAGTAACTGGATGAACCGGCATATGCTTCATCACCCTTCATAACGCCTGACCATTGGTCATCACTCATAGCATTGGTTCCGCTGTCGGTTAAAAGGTCAATATAAACATCTTCGCCCCTTAACCCAAACATATTATACTTAGCCTCTTTGATTTTTTCAATGCGTTCCTCTCGAGTTAACATTTTAATTCGCTCTACCATTTTAATTCTGAATGGTTCCGGAATATACTTTACAGCCATAATTGTTTTCTCTCCTTTTATTTTTTTGTATATATTTAATATGTTTTTATTTTATTACAATTCAATCATTTTGTAAAATGACTAAAAAGTATGGCATAACAACATTTTTATTATGATATATTCCCAACAGGCGCATTTGATCAGATACTTAAAGTGCATCCCGGGAGATATCCATAAGGGATTACAAAAAAAAGCCCTGAATAATCAGGACTTTTTCACGACAAGAAAACATTACTGCTGTTTCACATTCAGGTATACATCTTCCTTACCATGGAATCCTCCCTGAATGATAACGGAATCCATATTTTCCCTGGTAACTGCAACCGGCCTTAACTCAAGACTTGGAACATCATAAGTTCCATCGTCAATGGTTGTCACAATACCTTCCAAAGGCTCTCCCTTCCCAAGCTTTACCGCGTATTCCGCTGCGATTCTGGCTTCTTCCTCCACGGATTTAAAGGCTGTCATATTCTGGGTTCCTTCCACAATCCTCTGACAGGCCATCAGATCTCCATCCTGGCCTACCAGGCAGACTTTTCCTGCCATTCTGTCCTCAGACAGGGCTCGGAATACCTGGGTCGCCAAATCGTCATTTCCGCACATGATCCCCTTCACATCCGGATGCTCTTCCAGCGCTTCTTTGGCATAGTCAAAGGCATGCTCGGAAAGCCAGCCCTCACAGTTGCTTTTATAAACCACTTCCAGATTTCTCCCTTTTATTACCGAATCAAAACCCTCCCGGACCAATGCCACATTATAATCCGTTTCAGGACCCTGGATCATAAAAATCTTACCTCCCTCAGGAATGTCTCTTAACAGGCTTTCCGCCATGAGTATTCCGACCTCCCTGTTGTCAAAAGATATGTACATATCGCTGTCCGCATTCTGGATCAGGCGGTCATAGCTCATGGTCTTGATTCCCGCCTCCTTTGCCTTTTTCATAACATCGGATAAAGCTTCGCAGTCCCCTGCCACCACTACGATTACATCCATCTGCTTTTTTATAAAGTACTTTATCTGTTCGATCTGTTCGTTTACATCCCCGTTTGCATTTTGTACATTAACCTCTGCCCCAAGTTCCTTTGCGGTTGATACAAAAACATCCCGGTCCCTAATCCACCGCTCGATCACAAAAGAATCAATACTTAACCCGATCTGCAAGGGCCTATCCCCGACCTTTGCCGATACCTCGGTCTCTGCCTCTGCCTTGGTATTTACACAGCCCGCCGTCAAGGCACAACAGAGTATCACCACCAGTAACAATCTCCCTCGACCCATTTTCATAACACTTACCTCTCCCTATATTCGCTTGGCGTCATCCCTTCATACTTTTTGAATATCCGGCTGAAATAATTGGGATCGCTGTAGCCGGACATAATACATACCTCCTTAATGCTGTATCTGGAATCTTCCAGAAGACGCCTGGCGTTTTTAATCCTGGTTCTGGTTACATACTCTATAAAGTTCTCTCCCACCTCCTGCTTGAATAATTTACTGAAATAATAAGGACTTATGTCAACCATTCGGGAAACGTCGTCAAGAGAAATGTCCTTGGCATAATTCTCATCAATATAACTCTTAACTCTGGAAACCACATTTTCATATTCTTTCTCCCTTGAAGTGCTGATGTTTTCACATACCTCCCTTGTCTTATTTAAAAACCAGCGTCTAAGCGCATCCGTATCGGCGGCTTCTTTCAGTTCTTCTAAGTAGTTCTCCCGATAACGGAAACCATAACGGACATTCCCTGCCTCAAAAGCCCGTCTCTCAAGCCTCATGACCAGCTCCAGTATCTTTACCTCAATATTGGACCTCACATTTCCGTCGTGAACCAGCATCCAGTCAAAAAATTCACCGGCACAGGACAACGTTCCTTCCCGGTCCGCCTTTGTCCCCCTTTGAAGGTACTGGTTTTCTAAGTCCAGGGGATATTCTCCGTCATAATCAGCCACTGCCGGGATGTCCGTGATATGCACTACATGGCTGTCGCTGTCCCGTAAGGATTTTAAGGCCTCTTTATAGGAGTCCCTGATCCCTTCCAGAGGTTTTACAGAACCGATCCCTCCCCTGCACTTGATATCTGTGGTGCTTTCCAGCTTATAGATCATATTCCGGGTCCTTGTAATGATTTCCACCCGCTCCTCATACCGTACCTTTTCCTGTTCAAAGGATAGGAAAAGCACCAGCCGGTTTCCCATGGCAGGCCCCATGACACAATCAAAATAATCCTTTACAATCTCTCTGACCATGGGATAATATTTGTTCACCCGGACACTGACCCCTATGGCATTGGTCATGTTCCCTCCCTCAATGCTGTCCCCGAATTCCAGAATAATCATAAAGCCATAAGGGCTTTTTATGTCCAGCATTTCAATGTATCCGTTCTTAGAAAGCTCCAGATCCTCTTGAAGCACACTGTAGATGAACCCGCTTTCGATCATGGGAATTACAATCTCAAGCTTTTCCCTGATCTTTAAATCATCGCTTAACTTCTGCCTGGCCTCCTCCACCTGGTGCATGGCCTTTACGCACACATCCAGGATCTTCTTTTTATTGACCGGCTTCATGATAAACTCCATGACCCCTAAGTTCACCGCTTCCTGGGCATAAGAAAATTTATCATAGGCTGTTATGATAATGAATACAACGGAAGGATTGAATTTACGCACCTCCCTGATTGCCTGGATTCCGTTTAATCCAGGCATCTGTATATCCACAAATGCAATATCTGGCCGGAAGGAGCCGGCCTGTTCAATGACTGCCCTGCCTGTCTTGACACAGACAATCTCACAATCACTGCCGAAATTGGACCTTATGATATGACTGATGGATTCCAGCATGATCCCCTCATCATCAGCTACTAGTATGCGAAACATGTACATCTCCCTCTCTTTTTGGAATCCTTAATACCACAGTGGTTCCTTTATCCTTCCCATCACTGAACATATGGAAAATACCGTCATCATTATAATAAAGCTCCAACCGGGATATAACATTGTGAATACCGATCCCGGTAGAATTCCCCCCTTCCGCGGCTTGTCCTCCGGCCAGGATCCTTTCAAGGGTTTCCATTTCCATTCCAGCCCCATTATCCCTGATGCGGATTTCTATTTTCTCCTCAAGGTTCTCTACGGTCAGATAAATTTCTCCCGGCCGTTCGATATTCCGGATCCCATGGTTCACCGCATTTTCCACCAGGGGCTGTAAAATCATGCTTGGAATGGAAAAATCCATTGCCTCCTCATCGAGCTTTGAATGGTATCGGATATCACCTGCAAAACGAACATTCAATATATAAACATAGTTCTCCACTGCATCCACCTCTTCACGGATGGTGGCATCCTTTGAACTCTTTTTTACATTATAGCGGAAAAAGTCCGCCATCTTTTCCATAAATACCGAGGTCTTCTCTGCATCCTCCATCATAGCCAGCTGAACTCCGGCGTTTAAGGAATTAAAAAGAAAATGGGGATTGATCTGGGACTGAAGATACTTTAACTGGGCTTCCTTTAAGTGGTTTTCCATTAAAAGCTCCCGCTCCTTCATCTCCTGCTCTTTTTCCGCGCTCTCCTTAATTTTATTCACATACTCGTCCAAACTGTCCACCATTTGATTAAAGGTTCCGGTTACGATCCCCAGTTCATCTCCGGTACCTAAGGATGGTACCTTTACATGGAAATTTCCCTGCCCTACAAGCTTTGCCGTATGAGCTAAGTTGGTGAGCGGTGTAACGATATCCTTTGTCATCATCATCATGACCGTCAGGCTTATGACCATCACGATCATTAAGATCACAGTACTTATGACCTCCAGATACTGAAGGGCGGCCTGCAGGGTCTGATAGCTGGCGGAATTGTTTTTAAACTGCCGGCTGTTTAAGACTGAAATGTCACGGTTGATGAACTGGTAAAGCTTTAGAGCTGATTCGTAAGAGCTTTTATACTTTTCTACATTCTGCCCCCGCTTGGCCTGTACTGTCTCATCTGTGATGGCCAGATAGCTATCCGACATGTTGCGGATATTTTTTTCCAGGATCTGAATCTGATTATCCGTTACCGCAACATTAAGCCCCTCTAACAGCTTCCTGTAATCCTGCTCCGCCCGGTAATAATCGGTTAAGGACTCGGAATCCTTTACCTGCAAGTATTTGTACATGAAATTCTGTACATCGGAAAAAACATCCGACAGCTCATTGAGATTCACATTGCTTATGTATACAGAATTCATACGCTCCACCATCTGGTTGATTTGGGCGTAGATGAATAAATTGCTGGCAAAAAGCGTGGCTGCCGTTACCGCAACTTCCAAAAACAGCTTGCGGGCAATCGGTAAGTTTTCCCATAGGTGTTTCCATTTATTTTTCATAGCTGCTCCACTAATTACTCATGAAATCTGACGTATTTTCCTTTGTCACAAACTGCAGGTCCACGCTGTAAAAGGAATTGGTCCTCCCGTCATGTATGGATTCGGTAAGAGCCTGCACACTGAATTTCCCCATCTGGTCGGTGTCAATGTAAAGAGTCATAGCCATCGTCCCCTTTCTCACCGCCTCTAAGGCTGCCTTTGATTTATAATAGCCGATGACCTGTGTCTTACCTACGCTGTTATAGTCTATGACCGCCTGATACACGGCCTCCGTATCCACCTCATCCATGCAGACAATAATGTCCGGGGGACCCTGGGGGTTCTGAAATAAGTTGCGCACAATTTCCTCAGCTTCAAATGCCCGTCCGGATGGGATCTTGATCTCTTCCACCTTAATCCGGTCCATAGTTTCCCTTGAAGTGACCATCCGGTTGTTGATCTGATTAAAAATCTGGGACTGGTTGCTGTCAATGGAATTGTCATGGAGGAGCATCATCACTCTGGCCTTCCGGGAATCCTGGGGTAAAATCTTTAAAATCTGATTACCATATTCCTGCCCCAGCTCATAGGAATTAATTCCAACATAGCTTTTCCGGTCCGTAGCAGGAGCATCGTTTAATATCGTTACCACAGGTATTCCTTTTGCAGCCGCTTCATTGATCCGTTCTTCCAGC
>POVV01001015.1_pt1 | contig 12366 bp, 8 predicted proteins | sample 1560271 | NCBI WGS metagenome assembly POVV01 (sample SAMN08337232, study PRJNA429181) | Bioreactor metagenome, whole genome shotgun sequencing project. | biome: cows' rumen and soil; feature: anaerobic; isolation source: anaerobic chemostat enrichment culture, galacturonate as sole carbon source...... | reverse complement strand
ACCTTGAGATACCATACGTGTTCCTGAAACACCCTTTGTCTGAAGGAAATTGTATACAGCTTGAGCACGTTTTTCTGATAATGGGTTATTAATAGCGTCGTTACCTGTATTGTCTGTGTGACCATAGATTTGCACATCAGTGTCAGGGTTATTAACTAAAGATTTAGCAAAATTAGATAATGCATTCTGAGACGCTGCATTCAAGGTGCTTGAGTTTGTAGCAAACAGGATACCTGATTCGAATGTAACTTTGATAGCTTGTCCGTCATTGATAGATTCTACCTGAGCACCATTAATTTGTTCAAGTTCTTTCTTTTGCTTATCCATTTTATTTCCGATGATAGCACCAGCCGAACCTCCGACTACAGCTCCGATGCCGGCACCCCAAGCGGCACCTTTACCTCCACCGATAATAGCTCCAATACCTGCACCTAAAGCACCTCCTGCTCCTGCTCCAATACCTGTTCCTTTTACTGTGTTGCTTGCGCCACAACTAGATAGTATAACCAAGCATGCTAACATAATAGCTGCTAGAAATGAAAAATGTTTCATGATTAAAATTTTTAATTATTATGTGTTTGTTATCATTCAAAAATCCCGATAGATTCGCAATACGCTAACTCACCTTGGATGATAAAGGCAATATCTTCGGATTGGAAATCGTTGATTTTATCTTTTTTCGTATTTTTCAGTACATAGGCAATGATTTCATCCTCATCGATATTAACCATTTGGTTTTCATCTGTAGTAGTGTCATCCATAAAACCCTTCTCGTCATAAAATTCGTATACGATGTCAATAATATAATTGATCTCATCGTTAGAATACTTCCCTTTTATTTCTTGAGGCAGGTAGTTTTGTATAAATGCGACTGCATCGTCTTCATCATACTGTATTAAATCTTTATCATTCATGTTTCAACTTGTTTATGGATGTTGTATTATAGTTTATAACAAAAAAATAATGCCTATGTTCAACTCTTTGACTCGTTTTTGTTAAATTGGTTTAACTTAAAAATGAAATAACTTAATTTGATTTTAAGATTATTTCTTTTTCCAAACCAAATATACCAGAATTATCAGTGGTATGGTTATTAATCCTATATATAGCAGGTTTTTAATAAATAAATCAGGGGCGAAAGCTACTGCCATGATAAGACCTACAGCTGCTCCTCCCATATGGGCATCGTGTCCTATATTGCCTACATTCTTTAGCATTCCGTATATGGAGAATCCCAGATAAATGATTCCAAATATCCAGCCCGGTATAGGAATAGGAATGAAAAAAAATCCAATAGACATATGCGGATAGATGGCAATGGCAGCGAAGAGTATGCCTACAACACCTCCTGATGCCCCTATCGCACTATAATAGTATTCTTTACGATGTATCCATAGTGATAATAGCCCTCCTCCGATAATGGCTAGCAAATAAATAGCAAAGTACTGCCATATTCCTAATGAGTAGATGATAATATCGGAGAAGAAATATAGAGTCAACATGTTGAATAGTAAATGCATCGTATCACCATGCAACGTTGCAGACGTAACTAAACGATCCCATTGTTTAGATTTACCCAGAATTGCTCCTACATTGAATTTGTACCGGTCAAAGAAAGCCATATCGCTAAACCCTTTGATACTGGTTATTACAGTCAGGGCTATAATAAGGAGTGGTAGTATCTGAGGCAAATCAAAATTCATATATCATTAATTTTATAATACTAAACAAAGGTATAAAAAGGTTTTGATTTGATAGCATTGTGATATTTCAAATAATTCATGTAAATTTGAAACTGTTAATTAGCAGAATATTACTCTTATGAAATCAATTTATATTTTCCTGTTTCTATTGTTATCGTGTACTTTATCAGCTTATTCGCAGACGCTGGAAGAGGCAAAGGAATTGTACCTGAAGAAAGAGTATGCAAAGGCTTTGCCAGTCTTTGAAGTCGAATACAATGCAAAACCCGACGACGTCAATCTCAATCAATGGTACGGAGTTTGTCTTGTGGAAACGGGGGGAGATCTTCGGAAGGCCGAAGAATGCTTACTGTTGGCATCTAAAAAAAGAATCCAGGACTCTTTTCTGTATTTAGGTATTCTGTACGGACGAGAATATAAGTTTGCTCAGGCTACAGAGGCGTTTGGTAAATATGAGGCGATGCTCAAGAAAAAAGATGATGCAGCGCGTGCTAGTCTCGAGAATAGGCGTAAAGAGGTGAATCGTATTCACCGTATGGTCTCAAATACCGAGGATGTACAGATTATTGATAGTGTAATAGTTGATAAAGATAAATTCTTATCTGCATATAAGCTGAGCTTAAGCTCGGGGAACATTGATTCTTTCCGAAAGGTATTTCCTTCCGAAAAGGCAGCTGATGCTACTGTCTATTTCAATGAGAAGCAAACCAAGATGTATTATTCAAAGCCGAATAAGGACGGCGTATATTCTCTCTATTCTAAAGAAAAATTATTGGATGAATATGGGAATGAAAAGAAGCTGTCCGAAAACAACTTTGGATTGTCTGGAAATATGAACTATCCATACGTGATGACAGATGGAGTTACCATATATTTCGCAGCTCAAGATGAGGACTCTATGGGTGGTTATGATTTGTTTGTTTCGCGCTACAATATGAATAATGATAGTTATCTGACACCCGAACGGCTGAATATGCCATTCAATTCTTTGTACAATGACTATATGATGGTGGTAGATGAAGAAAAAGGTGTTGGTTGGTTTGCTACAGATAGATATATGCCTAAGGGAAAGGTTTGTATATATACCTTTATTCCCAATAAAGTGGTGAAGATAATACAAAGTGATGATGATGCCTATTTAGCGGGAAGAGCTCGTATCTCTTCTATAAAAGCGACATGGGCGGAGGGGAAGAATTATAAAGATTTAATCACCTTAGCACGAAAAGCACCTGTCGTAAAAGCAGAGGTGACTCATGATTTCGAGTTTGTGATCAATGATAAATATACTTATTATAAATTGTCCGATTTCAAAAACAGATCGGCATCAAATACATATTCGAAAGTTGTAACGTTAAAGAACGATGCAAAATCGCTCGCAGAGAAATTAGATAAACTTAGAGATTCTTATGCATCTTCATCCGATAACCAAAAGCGGAATATGACGCAAGAAATATTAAATGCAGAGAAAAAGCTGGAACTATTGCTAATAGAAATTGACGAGTTGGAAGTTCAATCTCGAAATCAGGAAATACAGTCTCTGAAATAATAGATAATGAAAATGGCCGGAATCTATCCGGCCATTCTTATAAATCTTTGTTTAGGATTAGAGCAAGCTTGCAGGATTCAAGTTGCTACCCTCTATATCTTTGAAGTAGTTATATGTGCCGACTTTCAATTCGAATGTCGCCATTTCATCACAAACGATTATTCCTTTCGGATGCATTTGCAATGCAGTAATAGTCCACATCTGGTTAACTGCACCTTCTACAGCCTGAGCCAATGCTCTTGCTTTGTTGTGTCCGTTCACCATAATCAGAACTTCTTTGGCATCTAATACGGTTCCTACACCTACAGTGACGGATGTTTTAGGCACTTTGTTGATGTCATTATCAAAGAAACGGGAATTTGCAATGATTGTATCTTGCGTTAGTGTCTTTATGCGTGTGCGTGAAGACAACGATGAGCCCGGCTCATTGAATGCTATGTGTCCGTCAGGCCCTATTCCGCCAAGGAAAAGGTCTACACCTCCTACTTCCTTCATTTTGGCTTCGTATGCGGCGCATTCGGCATCCAGATCGGGAGCATTGCCGTTCAGTATATTTACGTTTGCAGGGTCGATATCGATATGGCTAAAAACGTTTGTCCACATAAAAGAATGATAACTTTGAGGATGATCTTGAGGTAATCCTACATACTCATCCATATTGAAAGTAACTACATTTCGGAAAGAAACTTTTTTATCTTGATAGTGTTTGATCAGAGCCTTGTACATTCCCATTGGAGATGAACCTGTAGGCAATCCGAGCACAAAAGGTTTTTCGGCCGTTGGTTTAGCCGCATTGATTTTCGATACTACATAATTGGCTGCCCATTGGGAAAGCAAATCGTAATTAGGTTGAATAATTAGTCTCATGTTTTATATTGGTTATGGTTATTACAAAAATACGACAAACCTTTCACAAATCAAATTTGGAAAGGTTTGTCACTTAATTTATACTTATAGAGGGTGGTACTCTACAAAAGCTTCTATTGCTTCGTAAGAAGCCATCCCAAGTTGTCTGTACAATTCTGCTGTCGCGCGGTTTCTGTCTTCGGAACGTTGCCAGAACAGACGTTCATCGTTTCCTAAGAATGGAGCGCTTTCCATTTGCGACTGATGTTTCAGTATCGAATTCCTTTTCTTACGGAGTTCTTCCGGAGAAATAGGAACAGCCATTTCTATATGATCTATTTCCCACTCTGCCCATGCTCCGCGATACATCCAGAACCGACACTCTTTGAGCCATGCAGCACCTTCGTTTTTCAATTCGTCCACAGCTGCAAGTATCGCATCCAAACATACCTTGTGAGTTCCATGAGGGTCTGCTAGGTCGCCGGCTACAAACACTTGATCCGGTTTTACCGATTCAAGATATTTTTTTACGATAAGTACATCTGCTTCCGATATTGGATTTTTCTTAACACGTCCTGTTTCATAGAACGGAAGGTCAAGGAATTTGATATTCTTATCCTCCACGCCTACATATCTGCAAGCCGTTGTCGCTTCCTGGCGACGGATGTGTCCTTTAAGGAATAGGATGTCAGCAGTGTCTACATCTCCTTCTTTTTTATCATGCATTAAATATTGAAGAATCTCTGCATATTTTTGTTTCAGAGCTTCGTTGTTAGCATCATATTTTTTCCTAACATCTTCCAATAGCGAAACGTAGCGTATTACCTCTTCGTCTCCCACAGCTATATTCCCTGATGTCTGGTATGCTACATGTACATTATGTTTTTGATCAACAAGACGCTTGAATGTACCACCCATAGAAATAACATCATCGTCAGGGTGCGGGCTGAAGACGATCACTTCTTTCGGATAAGGTTTAGCTCTTTCAGGACGGTTTGTGTCATCTGCGTTCGGCTTTCCTCCCGGCCATCCTGTTATAGTGTGTTGCAGATCATTAAATATTTTAATGTTTACATTGTATGCCGATCCGTAAAGAGCTAACAGTTCTTCAAGACCGTTGTCTTGATAATCCTTATTAGTTAACTTCAGGATAGGTTTGTTCACTTTGAAGCATAACCATACAATTGCTCTACGCGTAAGTTTGCTTGTCCAGTCACAATTGGTTACTAACCAAGGACGATTGATACGGGTCAATTCAAATGCAGCGTTCAGGTCGATAATCACATTTGCATTTGGATGGGCTTGCAAACAAGATGCAGGAACAGCATCCGATATAACGCCTTCTACAACATCTTTTACACATTTAGATTTATCTTCGCCCCACGCAATCAGAGCGATTTCCTTAGCTTTCATTATTGTTGCGATACCCATAGTTACAGCACTAGGCGGAACCAGATCAAGAGAACCGAATGTGTTGACTGCTTCTTTACGGGATTGCTGATCAAGCAAGATCAAACGTGTACGGGAAGATGTGCTGGAACCAGCAATGTTGATGCCTATATTTCCTGCACGACCTAATCCTAACAATAGATAATCAATTCCTCCTGCCTCTGCAATTTTTTGCTCATAAGCTTTGCAGTAGTTCAGTATTTCTTCTTTCGGTACAGATCCGTCCGGTGAATATACGTTTTTAGGATCTATATCTACATGATTGACAAAAGTCTCTTTTAGTAAGCGTAAGTTGCTGTCAGATTGAGGTATTAGAGGGTAGAATTCGTAGATGTTGAATATGACAACATTCTTAAAGCTCAATCCTTCTTTATGGAAGCGTATGAGTTCTTCATAGATTGTCAAAGGCGAATGCCCTCCCGGTAATGCTAAAACGAATGATTCTCCTTTGCTTTGTTTTGCTTTAATTCTGTCGGCAATCTCTTTTGCTATGTGCGCAGAGGCTTCTACAGATGACTCGTAAATCTGTGTTGGAACTTTTTCTAAGCGGGTCAATGCTGACAGTTCAAATTCATTTTCGGGACGATAGTAACGCTGTGGTACTCTGTCCAAAACAATTTGTGAACTTAAATCTAATCTCATGTTAAATTATTTAAATTATTGTATTAGTATATTAAAATATTTCCCCTGGATTCTAAATCAAACTACTAGAGCCGCTGCTCCTAATAGATTGATGTTTTCTTTTCTCGAAAGAAGTATATTTACTCTTTCATTCACATTTTTAAAAGGAAATACCGAAAGACTTTCATGCATTTTTTCTGCAAAAAGATCATAGCCGTTTAGGATATCACCACCCAGGATAATGGCTTGCGGGTCGTAGGTAAACAAAACGGTTTTTATCAGATTTCCTATGTGAGATCCTAATTCGTTCCACAATGCCAGTGCTTTAGCGTCGCCTTTTATTGCTGACTGGTAAGCTTTTTCGGCAGTAGTGTTATTCCTGACAAAGAATTTTTGTCCGCAGTAACCTTCATAGTCGGACTCGAGATATGGTAAACTACCTATTTCTCCAGCTCCCGCATTACTTCCGCTATATAGTTCGTTATTAATGATTATTCCGGCACCTACACCGATGCTGAGAATAATGCATACGATATCGCGATAAATAGTACCTTCCCCATAATACCGTTCGCCAAAGGCAAAGCAGTTGGAGTCGTTGTTTATAAATACCGGTACATTAAATTCTTTTTCGAGTATTTGTTTGAGCGGAACATCCTTCCACGGTATATTAATCGTATTTTTAATAATTCCTTTATCTGATTGAATTATGCCGGATACTCCCACGCCAATTCCTCTGATATTCGAATTGAATATACTGTGTATAGAGTCTTTTATATGATTAATAATCTCGTCCTGCGATAGATTGGTTTTGGTAGGAGTTTCCATTTTTCTGAAAATCTGACCACCATCTACGATCCCCAGTCGCATTTTCGTTCCGTTTATATCTATTCCTATTCTCATAATGTTAGGATAGTTTGCTAATGAATAAGGGCAGCTAAAAACCTGCTTTTATTCTTTGCAGACTCTTATGTTTGTTTTCCATTTAATAGACATACAAATATATGCCCGAAAACGCAAATAAAAGAACTCTAAATGTTAATTAACAGATAAGATTTGAATAAAATTATAAAAATCTAAATTCGGTTAAAATAAGTAGCGATAAAAGGTCTGACATTTTGTCACAAAAAAGGTGTTGGCAAGTATTTTGAACGTTTTAAGTAGCGAGAGTAGAGGCAAAATTTATTTTTATTTTGCCGAGTCACGCAAAACGACGAATGTAATTGAACGAATATTGTCAAACGATAATTTTGAATAATAATAAAATTAAACGATAATAAATATATGAATTTCAACAACTTTACAATTAAATCTCAGGAGGCTGTACAAAAGGCCATTGAGGTAACGAAGGGGAAAGGGCAACAATCCATCGAACCTGCTCACATTCTGATGGGTGTGATGTTGGTTGGAGAAAATATAGTCAATTTCCTTTTCCAAAAATTGGGTGTAAATACAGGGCAATTGAGCTCTTTGCTAAGTAAAGAGATCGAATCTTATCCGAAGGTTTCGGGGGGAGAGCCTTATTTGAGTAGGGAGAGTAATGCTGCGCTCGAAAAAGCAATGGACTATGCGAAGAAAATGGGAGACCAGTTTGTGTCCATAGAACATATCCTGTTGGGTGTTTTGGCTGGTAAAAATAGTGCTGCCGAAATGCTCAAAGATGCAGGAGTATCAGAAAAGGAAATCCAGTTGGCTATAAACGAACTTCGTAAAGGAAGTAATGTGACTAGCCAGTCGGCTGAAGATACATATCAGTCATTGGAAAAATACGCAATAAATCTTACACAGAGAGCGAAGGACGGCAAACTTGATCCTGTTATCGGTCGAGACGAAGAAATTCGTCGTGTACTTCAAATATTAAGTCGAAGAACAAAGAACAATCCCATCCTTATTGGTGAGCCGGGAACAGGTAAGACTGCTATTGCCGAAGGGTTAGCTCATCGGATCATTCGTGGCGATGTCCCTGAAAATCTAAAGAGTAAACAGATTTATTCATTAGATATGGGAGCCTTGATTGCCGGAGCCAAATATAAAGGTGAATTTGAAGAGCGTTTGAAGTCAGTTGTTAACGAGGTAACGAAGTCGGAAGGAGAAATTATCCTCTTCATCGACGAGATACATACACTTGTGGGTGCCGGTAAGAGCGAGGGTGCTATGGATGCTGCTAATATTCTGAAACCTGCTCTGGCTCGTGGCGAGTTACGTTCGATAGGAGCAACGACTCTGGATGAATATCAGAAATATTTTGAAAAAGATAAGGCCCTCGAACGTCGTTTTCAGGTGGTGATGGTAGACGAACCAAGTGAAATGGATGCTATATCTATTCTTCGTGGATTGAAAGAACGGTATGAGAATCACCATAAAGTACGTATTAAGGATGAAGCGATTGTTGCGGCCGTGCAGCTTTCGAGTCGTTATATTACGGATCGTTTTTTGCCGGATAAAGCCATTGACTTAATGGACGAGGCCGCTGCAAAATTGCGGATGGAGGTAGATTCTGTTCCGGAGGAATTAGATGAAAAAAGCCGTCGTATCAAACAATTGGAGATTGAACGCGAGGCTATTCGCCGTGAGAACGATAAAGGCAAAGAAGCCGAGTTGACAAAAGAAATTAGCGCTTTACAAGAGGAAGAAAAAGATCTGAAAGCTAAATGGCAGGCAGAAAAGGAAGTGATCAACAAAATTCAACAGAACAAGATTGATATTGAAAATGCCAAATTTGAAGCTGAAAAAGCTGAACGCGAAGGTGATTATGGAAAAGTAGCCGAACTTCGCTACGGCAAACTGAAAGAACTGGAAGACGGTATTGTCAAATTACAGGAACAATTGCATCAGATGCAAGGTAATCAGGCGATGGTGAAAGAAGAGGTTGACTCTACAGATATTGCTGATGTTGTTTCGCGTTGGACAGGTATTCCTGTTAACAAGATGCTTCAGAGCGAGAAGGATAAACTCTTGAATCTGGAGGAAGAACTACATCACCGTGTAGTGGGGCAAGATGAGGCTATTTCGGCTGTTGCCAATGCCGTTCGTCGTAGTCGTGCAGGGTTACAAGATCCTAAGCGTCCGATTGGCTCATTCATCTTTCTAGGAACCACAGGTGTGGGTAAAACTGAATTGGCAAAGGCTTTGGCTGAATTTTTATTCGATGATGAGAATATGATGACTCGTATTGATATGAGTGAGTATCAGGAAAAATTCAGTGCAACTCGTCTGATCGGTGCACCTCCGGGATATGTGGGGTATGACGAAGGAGGTCAGCTGACCGAAGCTATCCGCCGGAAACCCTATTCCGTTGTACTTTTTGATGAGATAGAAAAAGCACATCCTGATGTGTTCAATATTTTGCTGCAAGTGTTAGACGATGGTCGTCTTACCGATAACAAAGGTAGGGTGGTAAATTTCAAGAATACGATTATCATAATGACCTCTAACATGGGATCTGGTCTTATTCGTGAAAATTTTGCAGGTATTACGCCGAAGAATCACGATGAAGTAGTAGAGAAGACCAAGAATGAAGTGTTGAATATGCTGAAAGTGAATATTCGTCCCGAGTTCCTGAATCGTATCGACGAAATTATTATGTTTGAACCATTGCAACTGAAAGAAATAGAACAAGTTGTTCGTATGCAGCTCGATGGTGTAGTGAATATGTTGAAAGGAAATGGGGTAAAACTTCAATTTACTGATGAGGCTATTTCTTGGATTGCTCAAATGGGATTCGATCCCGAATTTGGAGCTCGCCCTGTGAAGCGTGTGATTCAAAGAATGATACTCGATACTCTGTCCAAACAATTATTAGCCGGAACAATAGATAAAACAGCTCCGATAATAATAGATATGAAAGACGGAGAGTTAGATTTCAAGAATTAAATAGAGGGTAGGGGAGTGATCTGTGCGTGGTCTAACTGTTTGAAATAAAGAATATTTGTTCCTGTTCGATGAACAGAAATCTATATTTCTTTGTTTATAAATAAAAAAACAAAGTATTATGAGAATAACAACGATTTTATTTGGTTTGATGGTTCTGACTTTAGCTGGATGTAAAACACAGGATCCTGCTGTTAAAGCGGCTAAGGAAGCAGAACAAAAAGCATGGTTTGCTAAGGCTGTGCAGGCTTTGAATGATCGTAGATTTGTACTTGAGGCAAGTCAGGTAACGTTCAAAAGGGGTAACTTTGTTTATGTAAACAGTAACACTAACTTTGTTTCCTTACATGACGATAAAGCTACTATTCAACTTGCATTTAATCCTCCGTATGCCGGACCTAATGGGATAGGAGGTATTACAGTTGATGGCTCGGCGTCGAATATAAAGACGGATACTGATAGTAAAGGAAATGTGACTATTAGCATGTCGGTAATGGGAGTAGGCGTATCTGCAAGTGTGGTTATCCGTATGCCTAATGGCAGCAACCGATGCTCGGCCACGGTATATCCCAATTTCAACAGTAATGTGATAACATTCTCCGGAGATCTATATTCAGAAGAAGACTCAAATGTTTTTAAAGGTAGATCATTATAAAAACGATATTGAAATAAAAAGCCTGCTGACTTTATTGTTAGCGGGTTTTTTGTTTTTTAGGATTATACAAAAATCCCTATCTTTACTCTCAGTATTATGAGATAGGGTATTCTGATGGCTGATTTTTCGCAAACGGATATTAAATTTTTGGCAGGGGTAGGCCCCAAGAAAGCTGAAATATTGAATAAGGAAATCGATGTGTTTTCGGTCGAGGACCTACTCTATTATTTCCCATATAAATATATTGACCGTAGCCGGATTTACTTTGTTCACGAAGTAGATGGCAATATGCCTTATATTCAGCTGAAAGGGCGTATTACGGCTTTTGAAACTTTTGGCGAAGGACGGAAAAAGCGTTTGGTAGCTCATTTTACCGATGGAACAGGGTTTATTGATCTGGTATGGTTTCAGGGAGCGAGATTTATTGAAGATAAATATAAGGTGGGTTTTCCATATATCGTATTTGGTAAGCCGAATGCGTTTGGCGATAAGTTCAATATTGCTCATCCCGATATTGATCCGTATATCAATGAAGAACAGCGTCCTGCGGGTTTGATGCCTTATTACAATACGACGGAGAAAATGAAGACCCATTTTTTGAATTCAAAAGCGATTCAGAAAATGATGGCAACGGCATTTTCCTCTATAATCAGAAACCTTCAGGAGACACTTCCCGAAAAAGTGATACAGGATGCACGGTTAATGGATTTGAAATCTGCTATGCGGAATGTTCACTTTCCCGAAAATGTAGCATTGTTGAGAGATGCCCAATTTCGATTAAAATTTGAAGAACTATTTTATATTCAGCTAAATATCCTTAAGTATACAGCAGAACGTAAATCAAAGCTCAAAGGTTTCGTATTCTCTAAGGTCGGAGACTATCTAAACTCTTTTTATGAAGATAACCTTCCCTTTCCTCTGACTAATGCGCAAAAGCGTATCATAAGGGAAATAAGGCAGGATATGGCAACCGGAGAGCAGATGAACCGTTTGTTGCAAGGAGATGTCGGTAGTGGTAAGACACTTGTCGCTTTGATGCTGATGCTGATTGCTCTTGATAATGGATTTCAGGCTTGCCTGATGGCTCCGACGGAGATATTGGCCACTCAACATTTTATTACTATTCAGGAATTTTTGCAAGGGCTGAACGTAAATGTAGAATTACTTACCGGTTCGACTAAAAAGTCCGATCGAGAGCGGATACATAGTTCTCTTCTTACCGGAGATTTACAGATACTTATTGGTACTCATGCTTTGATAGAAGATACAGTGCAGTTCTCTAATTTAGGATTGGTTGTTGTAGACGAGCAACATCGCTTTGGGGTGGCTCAGCGAGCAAAGCTTTGGAGTAAGAATGTTAATCCTCCGCATATTCTGGTAATGACGGCAACCCCTATTCCCCGCACCTTGGCGATGACGGTATACGGCGATCTGGATGTGTCGGTTATTGACGAATTGCCTCCGGGGCGTAAGCCGATCCAGACCATTCATCAATATGACAAAAAACGAGGCTCTCTTTACGATTCTACACGAAAACAGTTGCAAGAAGGACGACAGGTGTACATTGTATATCCGTTGATAGAAGAAAGTGAAAAACTGGATTTGAAAAGTCTTGAAGAGGGATTTGAACATATAAAAGAGGTATTCCCCGAATATACGGTTTGTAAGGTACACGGTAA
>POVV01001013.1_pt1 | contig 12389 bp, 10 predicted proteins | sample 1560271 | NCBI WGS metagenome assembly POVV01 (sample SAMN08337232, study PRJNA429181) | Bioreactor metagenome, whole genome shotgun sequencing project. | biome: cows' rumen and soil; feature: anaerobic; isolation source: anaerobic chemostat enrichment culture, galacturonate as sole carbon... | reverse complement strand
GCTGGGTGCCTACATGATGAATACGCTACATTTTACCGGCGCTCAGGTTGGCTTGGTGTACGGTGCTAAAGGCATTGCCTGTATTATCATGCCCAGCATTGTCGGGATTATTGCTGACCGTTGGGTTAAGGCCAATATATTATACGCCTGCTGCCACCTTCTGGGGGCTGTCGCATTATTCACTGCCGCACATATATCAGATCCAAACTTCATGTTTTTTGTGATGCTGTTTAATGCCATGGTTTATATGCCGACAATTGCTTTGGCTAATACCATTTCTTATATCTGCCTAGAAAAAGCCGGTCTGGATACCGTTAAAGATTTCCCTCCTGTGCGAGTTTTTGGCACGGTAGGCTTCATTTTTGCGATGTGGGCTATCAGTCTTTCTGGCTTTGAGTTGAGCAATATTCAGCTTTATATTGCTTCCAGTGCGGCACTTTTATTAGCAGTGTATGCACTTTCATTGCCAAGCTGTCCGACATCGAATGTTAAAAAAGACCGTTCGTGGGTCAATCTACTAGGGCTTGATGCTTTTGTGTTATTTAAGCAGAAGAAGATGGCTATTTTCTTCCTGTTTGCCATGCTGTTAGGTGCTTCATTACAGATTAGTCATACCTTCAGCAGCCCGTTCTTACATGATTTCGCAAACAATCCGATTTACCACGATAGCTTAGTCGTCAGATATCCTTCGATCTTATTATCGATGGCCCAAATTGCAGAAGTGTTCTTTATTCTGGCGATTCCGTTCTTCTTGTCCCGCTTTGGTATCAAGCGTGTGATGATGATTAGTATGATTGCCTGGACCCTGCGCTTTACGCTGTTTGCCTATGGTGATCCGTCTGCAAGTGGCATTGTCTTATTACTGTTATCTATGGTGGTGTACGGCTGTGCCTTCGATTTCTTTAATATTTCAGGCGCAATCTATGTGGAAAAAGAGGTTGATCGCAATATTCGAGCCAGTGCACAAGGGCTGTTTATGACCATGGTTAACGGTGTCGGTGCTTATGTCGGTGCGATAACCAGCGGACACGTAGTGGATTACTTTACCGTCGATGGCGTGAAAGATTGGCAGAGTATCTGGCTGTCATTCGCCAGCTATACCGTTCTTTTAGTGATTATTTTTATCTTTGCTTTCCAATATAAACATAATCCTGATGAGTTAAAGAACACTCAGCTATCTCATTAATATATTGAAGAAAGCTGGGAATGTTTTAAAACCTATTTAATATTTTTAATACGAGGAACCACCCTGATGGCTAATGTAAATATCGCTAAAATGATCGACCACACATTGTTGAAAGCAGATGCTAAAAAGGAAGAGATCCTTAAGCTTTGCGGCGAAGCTAAACAGTATGGCTTTAAGTCAGTCTGTATTAATCCGGGCTGGGTAAACGTAGCAGCTAAAGCACTGGCAGGATCGGACGTTGAGATCTGCACCGTTATTGGTTTCCCGTTAGGTGCAAATACGCCTGAAACTAAAGCATTCGAGACGGGTAATGCAATTGCTAACGGTGCGACAGAAGTTGATATGGTGCTCAATATTGGTGCACTAAAAGCCGGTGATAGCGACGCCGTTCTGGCTGATATTCAAGCGGTGGTTGATGCTGCTGCCAGAGCGTCGAAGAAAGTGATTGTCAAAGTTATTCTCGAAACCTGTTTATTAACTGATGCTGAAAAAGAGCTGGCATGCCAACTGTGTGTTAAAGCCGGTGCTGACTTCGTAAAAACCTCAACCGGATTTTCTACCGGTGGTGCAACCGTTGCCGATATTCAGTTAATGCGTAAAACCGTTGGCCCTGATTTAGGCGTTAAGGCTTCTGGCGGCGTTCGTAGTTTAAGTGACGTAGAGAAAATGATGGCTGCGGGTGCTAATCGTATGGGCGCAAGCGCGGGTATTGCTATTGTCACTGATACTAAAGTGGAATCAGGCGGCTATTAATCGACTAACGGGAGATATCTGCAATGTCACGAGCCATAATATTGATGCTGGATTCATTAGGTATCGGCGGTGCTCCTGATGCTAATAAATTTGGTGAGGCCGAAGCGAATACCTTCGGTACGTTAGCCAGATTCAGAGAGCAGCAGGGCAGAACGCTTCATATTCCTAATTTGGTTAAATTAGGTCTTGCTAAGGCATCTGAGCTTTCAGTAGGCCAATATCCAGAAGGTGTGGAAAAGACGAAAGAGGTTGTAGGCGCTTATGGTGCCTGCAGTGAAATTTCTTTTGGTAAAGATACACCGAGTGGTCACTGGGAAATGGCTGGGGTTCCCGTTCTGTTTGATTTCGGGTATTTCAGTGATAGAACGCAATCTTTCCCTAAGCCACTTACCGATAAAATTTTAGCCAGAGCTAATTTAACCGGCTTTTTAGGCAACTGCCATTCGTCAGGCACTGAAATTTTGCAGGCGCTGGGCGAAGAGCATATGAAATCCGGGCTGCCGATATTTTATACCTCTAGTGATTCGGTATTTCAGATTGCCTGCCATGAAGAAACCTTTGGTTTAGAGCGGTTGTACGAGCTATGTAAAATCGCTCGTGAAGAGTTGGCCGATTATAATATTGGTCGGGTGATTGCTCGTCCGTTTATTGGCAACAACGCCGCTGATTTTCAGCGTACCGGCAATCGCCATGATTACTCTTTAAACCCACCGGGTACCACCGTACTGGAAAAATTGATTAATGAGCAACAGGGACAGGTTTTAGCGGTTGGAAAAATTGCTGACATCTATGCTCATCAGGGTATCTCTAAATATATTAAAGCGACGGGTTTTGATGAGCTGTACGATCGTACTTTATCTGCGATGGATGAGGCCCCAGAACAAAGTATCATCTTTACTAACTTTGTCGATTTTGACTCAAGCTTTGGCCACCGTCGTGATGTTGGTGGTTATGCCTCAGCGCTTGAGGCCTTTGATTTGCGCCTGCCAGAGATTATGGCAAAGATGCGGCCTGACGATATTTTATATCTGACCGCCGATCATGGCTGCGATCCTGCGTGGCCGGGGTCAGATCACACGCGTGAACGAGTGCCTGTTGTAATGTATGGCCAGAATGTACCCGCCGGTTCAGTAGGTATCCGCGATACTTTTGCTGATATCGGGCAGACCGTGGCTAAGCAGCTGGGACTAAGCCCGATGGAGTATGGGAAGGCAATCATTTAGTCAGTAAAAAGTTTTAATCAGTAAAAAGCTTTAATCAGTAAAAGTTCTCATCAGTACAGATAATAAATCCGGCCTATCGCTTAGCCCACGCCATCCCGTTGAAAAACGGGATGGCGATATAGTTGGCCTATGGCCGGATTAATACCTTCAGTAAGAGATTAATCTCCCGGGCAGCGCTGACAGCGCTCAATTTCACTGTGACCTAGCTTCAGTTTGCTTTCTAAATCCCTCAGTGCGGTGCGCAGGCCTTCTTCAATAACCGGATGATAGAACGGCATATCCAGCATCTGCCCGACGGTCATCTCTTGCTGATGGGCCCAGGCCAACAAATGGGCAATATGTTCGGCTCCCGGGCCAATCATTTCGGCACCTAAGAAGCGGCCGGTTCCTTGTTCGCCATAAACGTGCAATAACCCCTTATTACGCAGCATAACCCGTGAGCGACCCTGATTTTCAAAAGAGACTTCACCCACTTCAAAACAGCCACAGGCGCTGAATTTTTGGTTTAATTCACGATAGGTTGAGCCCACCATCGCGATTTGCGGGTCTGAGAAAACCACTGAAATTGGGCTGCGACGCAGGCCGGGAGACACTTCCGGGAACGAGCCCGCATTTTCACCGGCAATACGCGCTTGATCGCTGGCTTCGTGTAACAGCGGAAGCTGATTACTGGCATCTCCGGCGACAAAAATATGAGCCACGCTGGTTTGCATGGTTAATCGATCTGCAAAGGGAACGCCTCTCTCATCCAACTTAAGTGAGGTGTTTTCTAAACCGATATTATCAACATTCGGACGGCGCCCGGTTGCGGCTAACAAATAATCGACGGAAATTTCCTGAACTTGGCCATCTCGGTCCTGATAGCGGATAAATACCGTATCGCCACGGCGTTCGATCAGTTCTACGCTGGCATCCGCATCGAGATAGAATTCAGTATTTAACGTCGCGGCAGCATATTGGCGGATCGCACCATCAGTCAATGGACCGACACCACCGCCGACGCCAAACATTGTCACCTTAACGCCTAAGCGATGAAGGGCTTGACCGAGCTCGATACCGATAACGCCGGGGCCAAATACCGCTACGGATGAGGGTAAATCATCCCAGTCGAAAACGTCGTCATTAATCACCAAACGATCGCCTAAACTGTTCCACGCCGCAGGCCATGCCGGTCTTGAACCGCTTGCAATGACGATTCGTTTAGCCTGAATTCGAGTGTGGTCACCCACTTGCAGCGTGTTGTCATCGATAAAACGGGCATAGCCTTCGATTTTATCCTGCTGTGGGATCTCATCGACGCCTTCAAGAACAAAGCCGACAAACCGATCGCGTTCACGCTTAACGCGGTCCATCACTTCACGTCCGTTAATTTTGATGTCACCCTGCGGATGAATACCAAAGCCCGGTGCGCGTTCAATTTGGTGCACGGCTTCCGCCGCAGCAATTAAGAGTTTAGAAGGCATACAGCCAACGCGGGCGCAGGTTGTTCCGTAGGGTCCGCCTTCAATCATGACGACATTAGGGGTTAAACGTTTCGCCGCCCGGTAGGCACCTAATCCTGCCGTGCCGCCACCAATAACCGCTACGTCGACCTGTAATTCTTTCATCCTGATGATTCCTTACTCTACATTTTAACTATAAAAAAGGCGGACCGGAGTCCGCCAAAACGACCATTGGCTAACTGTTGCTAAGTTTTATAGAACGGTTGTTTACAGTGAAATATTAAGCAGCAAAATATGTTTCTAAATCGTCGCTGCCACCAATATGGCGTCCGCCGATATAGATCTGCGGAACGGTAGAACGTCCGGTGATTGCACGCAGGCTAACGGTTGTTGCATCAGTACCCAGAATAATTTCTTCATATTGTAAGCCGCGATCCTGTAGCATTTGTTTCGCTTTGGCGCAGTACGGGCATCCGGGCTTGGTCAGCAGTGAAATCGATTCTTGTAATTTACAGTCAGGAGCCAAGTAGTTCAGCATGGTATCGGCATCAGAAACTTCAAACGGGTCGCCCGGCTTGTTTGGTTCAACAAACATTTTTTCAATTACGCCATCGCGAACCAACATCGAATAACGCCATGAGCGCGGACCAAAGCCTAAGTCAGCCTTCTCAACCAGCATATTCATGCCTTTAGTGAATTCACCGTTGCCATCAGGGATAAAACGGATGTTTTCAGCATGCTGGTCTGATTTCCAAGCGTTCATGACAAAGGTATCGTTAACGGAGACGCACAGTACGCTGTCCACACCATATTGTTTAAATATTGGGGTTAATTCGTTATAACGAGGAAGGTGGCTGGAAGAGCAGGTCGGGGTAAATGCACCAGGTAAAGAAAAAACGATAACCGTTTTATTTTTAAACAGTTCTTGAGTGCTAATATCGATCCATTGGTCTCCCTGACGGGTATGAAAAACGGCATTAGGTACTGTCTGGCCTTCCTGAGTGGTGAACATCTTGTCGCCTCTATGTTATTTAAGGGTACGTATTAACTTTTTTCTATTACGCATCATGTTTTCGTTATGATGATTATCCATATGTTAGATTAATAGGTATAATCGTTAGTCACTATCCTATCTATTGACATCATCTATCTTAAATTAAGGGATTGAGCTATGAATATTCGAGATCTGGAATACCTTGTTGCCCTTTCTGAGCACTGCCATTTCAGGCGAGCCGCTGATTCTTGCCATGTAAGCCAGCCAACATTAAGTGGACAAATTCGGAAATTAGAAGATGAGCTGGGCGTGATGTTACTTGAGCGGACTAGCCGTAAAGTACTGTTTACTCAGGCAGGAATGCTGTTAGTCGATCAGGCTAGAAAGGTTTTACGAGAAGTTAAAGTATTAAAAGAGATGGCCAGCCAGCAAGGCGAAACTATGTCTGGTCCACTACATATTGGACTGATTCCAACGGTAGCGCCTTATTTGTTACCGCATATTATCCCAATGCTGCATAAAGAGTTTCCAAAGCTAGAGATGTATCTCCACGAAGCTCAGACAAAAGACCTGTTAGCTCAGTTAGATAGCGGAAAATTGGATTGTGCAATTCTGGCCTTAGTGAAAGAAACTGAGTCATTTATTGAAATGCCTTTATATGATGAACCTATGCGTTTAGCGATATATTCAGACCACCCGTGGGCCGGCAGAGATAAAATAATGATGTCTGAGTTGTCGGGTGAAAAGCTACTGATGCTGGAAGATGGCCACTGTTTACGCGATCAGGCGTTAGGATTTTGTTTTGAAGCCGGCGCTGACGAGGATTCGCACTTCCGGGCAACCAGCTTAGAAACACTGCGTAATATGGTTGCTGCGGCCAGCGGCATCACTCTGCTTCCTTTATTAGCCACGCCTCCTCAGCGTGAACGGGATGGTATTTGTTATTTATCTTGCTATAAGCCAGAGCCAAAAAGAACGATAGGTTTAGTCTATCGTCCGGGTTCACCGCTGCGTGCCCGTTATGAGCAATTGGCAGAAACTATCGCCGATCATATGCCGGGCGTTATTGCTGCTGAACAGCAACGAGCCAATTGATTTGAGTAAACTGCCCGATATGTGAACTAAAATGGTGGTTCATGATCGGCATCTCAGCAATCGGGTTTTAAGGCAGTTTATGATCGGTGGCTGCCGGGTAACATGAGTAGAATTGTGAGCAGTGAAATGATGAGGGTAAAGGCGTGATGGGAGTAAGAGCACTACAAAAAGAACGTACTCGCCGTTCGCTTATTCAGGCCGCGTTTAGCCAACTCAGTGCGGAGAGAAGCTTTGCAAGCCTGAGTTTGCGTGAAGTTGCACGTGAGGCTGGTATTGCCCCGACATCGTTCTATCGCCATTTTCGTGATGTTGATGAGCTTGGGTTAACTATGGTCGATGAAAGCGGATTAATGCTGCGGCAATTAATGCGCCAGGCTCGCCAGCGAATAGCCCGGGGCGGAAGCGTAATTCGCACGTCGGTGTCAACATTTATGGAGTTTATCGGTGATAATCCCAATGCATTCCGTTTATTACTGCGGGAGCGTTCCGGGACATCTGCCGCATTTCGTGCCGCTGTTGCCCGTGAAATTCAACATTTTATTGCTGAATTAGCCGACTATCTTGAATCTGCTAACCAGATGCCGCGCAGCTTTACCGAAGCCCAGTCTGAAGCGATGGTAACGATCGTATTTAGTGCTGGTGCCGAAGCGTTGGATATTGATGTAGCCCAACGAAAACAACTGGAAGAACGGTTAGTCTTACAGTTACGTATGATTTCTAAAGGTGTTTATTATTGGTATCGCCGCGAACAGGAAAAGGGCGCAACGATAATTTCGCTGTAATAACCAAGAGGGATGTTGCGATGACAGAAAAAGTAACCAGAGAGTACCGTACGCTTTTATTGGCTTTTATCACCGGTTTGTCTATTAATGGGTCGTTTAATGCACTGTTTGATTCAGTCATTAGTTTTTCGATATTTCCGTTAATCGCACTGTGTCTTTCCGTATACTGCTTACATCAGCGATATGTGACTCATCCAATGCCAGAAGGAACCCCGACTCTGGCAGCATCTTGTTTTCTATTAGGTATTTTCCTCTATAGCTCTGTGATTCGTGCTGAGTACTCAGAAATGGGCTCTAACTTCTTCCTGACCATTATTTGTGTAGCATTAGTATTCTGGATTGGTTATAAGCTTAATCTTACACAGAATAAAACGGCTAAACAGGCCGATTAGTTTCATTAAAATAATAAAAATAGAGCAAATTAAAACTTACTAGCCCCTATGGATATGGGGCTTTTTTATTGCCGGATGTTAGTGTTTTTCCAATAGCACGCCACATTCCATATGGTGGGTATAAGGAAACTGATCAAATAGCGCGAGGCGCGTTATTTGATGAGTTTGGCTAAGAATCGTTAGATTCTCACTCAAGGTTTCAGGGTTACAGGAGATATACAGTATTCGAGGGTAGGCCTGAACCATTTTGATTGTTTGCTCATCCAGTCCGCTGCGCGGTGGATCGACAAAAATCGTTTCGCACTGATATTCACTCAGATCTATACCTTTTAAGCGATTAAACTCCCTAACTCCCTGCATGGCCTGAGTGAACTCTTCAGCAGACATGCGAATAATCTGTACGTTATCAATCTTATTAGCTGAAATATTGAACTGTGCTGCAGCCACCGACGGTTTGGCAATTTCTGTTGCCAAGACTCGGTTGAAATTCCCTGCCAATGCCAGTGAAAAATTACCGTTACCACAATAGAGTTCTAATAAGTCGCCCTGAGAGTTAGTGGTGACGTTTTGTGCCCACTCCAACATATGAATATTTACCGCAGCATTCGGCTGGGTAAAGCTATTCTCTGTCTGGCGGTAGATCATTTCACGTCCGCTGACCATCAATCGCTCATCGGCATAATCACGGTCTAAGCAGATTTTTTGTTTAGATGCCCGGCCAATCAACTGTAGGTTAATCCCTTCCGCCTGCAAATTATCGCGAAGTTGTTGGGCATGTTGCTGCCACTCTTCATCTAATTGGCGGTGATAAAGCAAAGACACCACAATTTCACCACTTAAGGTCGATAAGTAGTCTATCTGGAAGAGTTTATGGCGCAGGCATTTATGGGGTTGTATACCTTCAAGCAATTTTGGCATTGCCTGATTAATGAGTGTGCTGGCAGCCGGAAATGTGTCGACGCGGATCCGCTGCTTGGTGGCCTGATCAAACATGATGTGATAGATATCATCGCCATCGTGCCAAATCCTGAACTCTGCCCGCATGCGATAATGGCTGACCGGTGAGCGAAAAATCTCAGGTTCCGGCGCTGAAAAAGCGGCCATTATGGATACCAGTCGGTCTTTTTTTTCAGCCAGTTGGGCATCGTATTGGGCAGTCGGCAGATTATCAGGTGTCATAAAGGTTCTCGGATATCAGAGCATCATATTCAGGTAATTTATTTATTCACGCGGAATTGTAGGGAATGATGGCGTGATGTCCAGCGTTGTGAACTTTATTCCATTATTGTGGGTTAAAATAAATAGAAGTCTAGATTTCTATCTTCGATTGCTTGTAGCATGTGTGCGTTCCGGCCTCTTTAATATCGAGTTAAAAGGGAATCTGGTGTGAATCCAGAACTGACGCGCAGCGGTAAATAGGAAAGCTACAACCGCACGGCCTAACATTAAATATTTATTTTGGGTTTGTGCAGACACTGTCTATATCGATGGGAAGTCGTTGTTAATTTATTCTCCTTAAGTCCGAAGACCTGCCGGAATTCCGTCGCATTTATTACAGCCGTCGCGTACTACGTGCTGTCTTCTTGCGGCATCCTGCAACTTAAGGTCGGATGCTTAACCATGACTACAAAAAAAATAGTATTACTCACTTCCCTTTCTGTTACGGCTTTTTCGGGACTAGCCCAGGAAGATACTGAAAAACTGGTGGTTACTGCCACTCGTTTCCCTCAACCCGTCTCTACTGTCTTAGCGCCAATGGATATAGTTACTCGAGATGAAATCGATCTCTGGCAAGCCAAAAGCATGACAGATGTATTGCGTCGTTTACCGGGCGTTGACATTGCTCAAAGCGGCGGACGAGGTCAAGCGGCAACGCTTTATGTCCGTGGTACTGAAGCCCGCCACGTTTTAGTGCTGGTGGACGGTATTCGTCTGCCGGTTTCTGGCATTATGGGGATTGCTGATTTTAACCAAATCCCAATTTCATTAGTGCAGAAAGTCGAGTTTATTCGAGGCCCACGCTCTGCGGTTTATGGCTCTGAAGCCATTGGCGGGGTCATCAATATCATTACTCAGTCTGAAACGGACGGCGCTAAGATTGATGCCGGCCTGGGCTCTAACCATTATCAGCTTTATGACGGGCGAGTGCGTCAGACGATTGCCGATAAGACAACGATCACTGCCGCTGGCTCATTCGAAGACACGCGTGGTTTCAACGTCAGCCCTTATTCTCCCTACGGGCCGGACAGAGATCGAGATGGATTCAGAAGTAAGTCATTTTGGGCCGGTGTCGATCATAAATTTTCTTCCCAGTTTTCGGCTTTTGTTCGAGGTTACGGATATAGCAATAATGCTGAGTATGATGCGAATTCTACTTACCCTAACTCGGCCAATGAGCGGCAGCTATACAGCCGTAATTACGATATGGGGTTACGGTTTCTGGAAGGGAATTATTCGTCACAGCTAGTCGCGAGTTATCAGACATATAAAGATTATAACTTTAATAGCGAAAATGGTCGTTATAACGATGGCACTTCGCTGGATGATATGACCCAGCGTAATATCCAATGGGGTAATAGCTATAAGTTAGGAAGTGCCGTTATCAACGGGGGAATAGACTGGCGTCAGGAGAAACTCGAATCGTCAGATAGCTATGCTGCTGATAGTTATCAACGCGATAACACCGGCGTTTATCTGACCGGGCAGGAGTCATTAGGTGACTTTATCTTTGAAGGCGCATTTCGTACTGATAAGAATCAGGTGTTTGGCTGGCATGAAACATGGCAATCAGCCGTAGCTTGGGAATTTATTCCCGCTTATCGGGTAACGCTTTCTTATGGTACTGGATTTTTAGCGCCAACCTTAGGGCAACTACACGGTGCTTCACGCTTTGGTATTGTTTCTAATGACAACCTAAAGCCTGAAGAATCTCGTCAATGGGAAGCCGGATTAGAAGGGGATACCGGGCCATTGAATTGGCGTCTGGCTGGTTACAGAAATAAGATCACCAATCTAATTGGATATGAGTCTGATCCAGTGACTTACGATGGTCAGTATATCAATATTGAATCTGCAACCATTAAAGGCGTCGAATGGACCGGCAGCTTTGAAACCGGCGTACTGAATCACCGCATTACGCTAGAATATTTGGATCCGCGTCGTGATAAAGATAATGAAGTACTTGCCCGCCGCTCGAAACACAAAGCTAAATATCAAATCGATTGGAATATGTTTGGTTTAGATATGGATGTATCATATCAATACAATGGTAAACGCTACGATAATAATACGTCGGCTTATGCGAGTGAGCAGAAACGCTTATCAAGCTATAGCACCGTAGACGTATCAGCTGGTTATCCGGTAACTGAACATTTGACCGTTCGCGGTAGGGTTGCCAACCTATTTGATAAAGATTATCAAACTGCCTATAAATACCAAACTGCAGGGCGTGAATATTACCTCACGGCCAGTTATACCTTCTAACATCAGGCCATCTATATAAAGGAGCCACTCACATGCCAACAGCTCTAGTTTTTGATTCAGGTGTGGGTGGCCTCTCGGTCTATCAGGAAATCCGGCATTTAATGCCGGATTTATCAGTAATATATGCTTTTGATAATGCGGGATTCCCCTACGGTGAACAATCTGAGCAAGCGATTGTTGAACGGGTTGTCAAAATGGTTGGTGCAATCTGCCAGCGTTATTCCATCGATATTATTGTTATTGCTTGCAATACGGCCAGCGTAATTTCTCTCCCTGCGCTGCGTGAAAATTTTGATTTACCCATTGTTGGCGTGGTGCCTGCAATTAAGCCGGCAGCGAGTATGACCCGAAATGGAATTGTTGGATTATTGGCGACTAAAGTCACGGTAAACCGTCCTTATACTCATGAGCTGATTGCCCGTTTTGCTCAAGACTGTCGCATTGAACTAATGGGCGCCCCCCGGTTGGTTGTTATGGCTGAGGCGAAACTGCATGGCGAGGCGATTGATCTTAATGAGCTTCGGGAAATTCTTTCCCCTTGGATTAACGCAGAACAATGTCCTGACACCATTGTCCTTGGCTGTACTCATTTTCCTTTATTACAAGAAGAATTAGCCGCTGTTTTACCGCAAGGAACACTCTTGGTTGATTCTGGTGCTGCGATTGCTCGTCGAGTTTCTTCATTACTGGAGAACGTTTCGAAAAAAAGTGACCATTCTGTCGAGAATATGGCTTTTTGCTCTTTAATTAATCATGAAACGGATAAGTTGCTTCCGGTATTACGTAAGTTTGGTTTTACTTCGCTCGAAGAACAGCCTATTTAGGCCTGTTTTGGTGAAAAATAAAGCGTTCAGATAATAATTGCGATTTAGCACTTGCCAGATGACTCAGAGTCCCTATAATGCGCAACCTCTGACACGGCAAACAGCCGCGCAGACCGAGATGTGGGTGAATAAATCTGAGATTTAACACTTGACTCTCTAACGGGTTAGCGTATTATTCGCAGCCCGTGTTGCAGGAAGTTTTCTCCCTACAACAC
>POVV01001012.1_pt1 | contig 12403 bp, 9 predicted proteins | sample 1560271 | NCBI WGS metagenome assembly POVV01 (sample SAMN08337232, study PRJNA429181) | Bioreactor metagenome, whole genome shotgun sequencing project. | biome: cows' rumen and soil; feature: anaerobic; isolation source: anaerobic chemostat enrichment culture, galacturonate as sole carbon source...... | reverse complement strand
ACCATTATGAGAAGGAAGTTTATATCAGGGGTCTGATTGAATTTACGAATTACTGCAAAAATGACTGCTATTACTGCGGCATAAGAAGAGGCAATAAAAATGCCAGCCGGTACCGGTTAAGCAAGGACGAGATCCTTTCCTGCTGTGAGTCCGGGTATGGACTCGGCTTTCGGACCTTTGTGCTTCAGGGTGGAGAAGACCCGGCATTTACAGATGAGGTCATGGTGGATATTGTTAAAACCATCCGGGAAGAATATCCGGATTGTGCCATCACCCTTTCTATAGGGGAAAAAACCTATGACCAGTATTTGAAATATTATGAAGCGGGAGCAAACCGCTATCTCCTCCGCCATGAAACAGCGGATGAGGAACATTATTCCCGTCTTCATCCGGATTCTCTGTCCTTAGAAAACCGGAAGGAATGCTTAAGGAATTTAAAAAAGATCGGCTATCAGGTGGGCACCGGATTCATGGTAGGTTCGCCCTACCAGACCGCAAAGTGTCTGGCTGAAGATTTGGAGTTTATCAGAGAACTGTCTCCCCAGATGGTGGGTATTGGGCCTTTTATTCCTCATAAGGATACGCCCTTTGCCGATTTTCCTGCGGGAAGTGTTGACCTCACCCTGTTTCTCATAGGGATTTTAAGGTTGATGCTGCCGAATGCGCTGCTGCCTTCTACCACAGCATTAGGGACCCTTGACCCCAAGGGAAGGGAAAAAGGGATCTTGTCAGGAGCCAATGTTCTGATGCCCAATTTATCACCCATTGGCGTCCGGAAGAAATACGAATTATATGATAACAAAATCTGTACCGGAGAAGAGGCTGCAGAATGTAATGTCTGTCTGAGAAACCGTGTTGCCTCCATTGGTTATAACGTGGTAGAAAAAAGAGGCGATTATAAAGAATGAGCCGCAGAAAGGCATGGTAATGTACTTTGACAAGAAGGCACGGTCCAGCCTGTGGTGAACCAGGAGGAATTGACCGCAATTATAATAGGCAGAGCAGGCCGTTTCCCATTGGCTTGTATCTGCCTTCTTGTTAACATTCCAAAGAGGGATATGTTCAGTTCATTTTACGGGATGGAGGTTTTGAAATCAATGTTAAATATATTTGTTTGGTTCATGCTCATAGCTGCAATGGCTTCCGTCATGCTGATGGTATATGCCGTTGCAAGCCACAGTTCCGAGCGGTCATTTTTCCTGATCTTCGCTTCCATCTGTACCTTTTTGTACACTGCAGGCTATTTGCTGGAGATCATTTCTCCCACCCTGGAAGCTTCCTTTATGGGAGTCCGGGTACAGAAAATGGGAACGCCGCTGCTTGTGGTTTTTAACTATCTTTTCATGCGGGATGTTTATGGGGAAAAACGTTTCAGCGCTTCCGGATACTGCCTGCTTTTTGCTTTGCCTGTTTTTAACCTGTTCACCGCCCAGGCATTCCCCATTGTGCGGCTGCACTACACTGGCATTGAATATTTTTATAACGGGTATTTTGCTAACTGCCAGGGGCATCCGGGACCAATGAGCCATGTGGCGACCGTTTATAATTTTCTGTTGGTTTCTTTGAGCATCCGGCGGATTCTCAAGCATTTAAAGGGCGGAAGCAGGCTGCAGAAGCGTCAGGGCGTTTGCCTGCTGGTGTCAATTCTGATTCCTCTTTTTGTTAATATATATCATACCATCACCTACAATCACCTCCGGCCCGACATAAACCCCTTTGCGGTTTCGGTTTCGCTGGCCCTGCTCCTTTATTCCGTCAGGAATCAGAATCTGCTCAATGTGGTTCCGCTGGCACGGGCCCAGGTGATTGAATCAATGGCGGATGCCTTTATTGTCTGCGGCAGGGATTTCAGCTTCCTGGATGCAAACCAGGCGGCCAAGGAGCTGTTTCCGGAGCTGCGCACCCTGATTCCTGGTGAAACCATGGAGCAGGTGAAGCAGTTTGAAGGCCATAACGAATTATGCCTTCATATAAATGGTGAGATGAGGTTTTACAAGGTGACTCAGACCCGCATCAGGCAAAGCAGCAAAGACAATGGAATCTGCATTGTATTCCATGACATCACTGATAAAGAAGCGCAGCTTAAAAGTTTGTATGGCAAAGCCACCTTTGATCCTTTGATGAATATCTACAACCGGGCAGCCTTTTTTGATTTTGCAGGTCTTAAGCTGAATGCCGACGAAGCAAAGGAACAGTCCTATGGCCTTCTGATGATTGACCTTGACCATTTTAAGATGGTGAACGATACCTACGGCCACCCCTGCGGGGATATCGTGCTGGAGGCCATTGCTGCCATTGTGAGAAACCATTTCTCCAAGGGAGACATTGTGGGCCGTTACGGTGGTGAGGAAATTGTGGTCCTGATGGAGAACATCTCTGCCAGACAGATGTTTGATGCAGTGGAAAAGCTCAGGGAAGTCATTGAAAATAAAACGATTTATTGCCATGAGAACTCCATCTGTCTTACCGCCAGCATTGGAATGGCCCATTCTCCTGCCGGAAATGTTCATTCTCTGGAGGATATGATCCTTCAGGCAGACATGGCACTGTATGAGGCCAAAAATGGCGGACGCAACTGTGCCTGTCTGTATGAAGAGCCCGTTTCTTGGTGCGAAGGAGATATTTGATTATTAATACCTGATTGAAATTATAAAACCGCTTATTATACCTGTGAAGATAATAAGCGGTCTTTTCTATCTCAGCAAGGTTAAACCAGTTGAATGCGATAAGCTGTGGACTGTGGAGGAATGCTGGCGGTCTGGAAGTTGGCATGCTCGACCCTTACCAACTGTCCAGGCTGAAGGGAGCTGAAGCGAATAGGATTATTATTCCGATCTAGGATTTCTGTAGCACGGGAAACAACAAATCTCATCTGGTCCGTCCAATCGTCGGGATTGCCGGTATTGAGGAAGCCATTTACAACATCCACGGAAACGATCCGGTCCGTTGTTACGCGGTACGCAGGCATTTGCAGGAATGCAACGATCCGGAAAGCCTTTGTTTGAGGGGGAATGCTCCTTGTCATGGCAGCGGAGAAATCGGCATTTACCCACATCCCCTTCCTGACAGTGCACAGGCTGATAGAGTCGCCAAATTGATTGACTAAGATTGTGTCCCAATCAACGTTCAACTGCAGGAGTTCAATATTGATCATTTCATTTCGGCCGGGAGCTGCGTAGGAAACCAGAACATGGCCAGTTCTGCTGTTGGAAGTAAAAACATCTTCTACTAGTGCATTTTCAATGCGCAGGATGCTCCCGTCCTGGCTGATGGTTCCTCTCCTGCCTGCAGTGGTATCATTCATATAAATCCCCTAAATAGCATGTGAATTAATTAATATTATATGCTGATGCTATAAAATATTACTCTATGTGTACTAAGAGGCAATAATCTTTGGTCACAGCGTGGAACCAAGGGTTGTAAAGAAAATTTCATGAATTTTAGCAGTGATTATTGCCAGGAACAAGCGACATTTTTTCATGTATGTGATATACTGTTTTTTAAGTGTATCTTTTGAAAAGCATTGGATCGTTAAATTGATTAACTGGAAAGAAGGGATTTTCCATTAAAAGGTACGATAAGTTAGTCAGGGACAGGATACCTGAAGTAATTGAAGCAAAAGGTAAAAGAGCGGCATGCCGTACTCTGTCTGATGAAGAATATATGCTGAAGCTGGAAGAAAAGCTTAACGAAGAGGTAAAGGAATATTTGGAGGATAAGAGCCTGGAAGAGATGGCAGATGTGCTGGAAGTGTTATATTCTCTTTGCAGTGCCAGAGGATTTACAAAGGCGGAACTGGAGGCAGAGCGGGAAAAAAAGGCAAAAGACAGGGGCGGATTTAATAACAGAATTTTTCTGGAATATGTGGATGAGTAAATGAAAAGTGCTTACATGATATGCAAAAATATACATTCCAAAAAAAGGAGGAATGCGTTATCAGGCGTAAATACGCAATATTTCTATCCACAATTATCAGCATTATCTGCACTGTCATGGTATGCTTTTATTTATTTTCTATTGCTAAGGTCGGCGGTATTTATATTGAAAAGTCAGAAGAAGCAATCTATAACATTAAGAAAGATTTTCTAAAGGATACGGTCAATAACCTGATTTCCGAAATTGGATTAAGGCGGGCGGCTAAATCGTCTCACATGGAAACCTTTATATCCAGAACATCTGATATCATTAATATGAAAAAGGATCTTCCGGACTCTGAATTCAATGATTTCTTTATCGGTTTTTTTCGGGATAATCCGGATTATAAATTTTTGACCGTGATCGTATGGGATAATGCGGCAGATAAAGTAACTTATGACCCGGAAAATCTGGCAGGAACCACCTGGAAGGATACTCTTAAGGCCAATTCCTCTGGTTTATCCTCTTACCGGGTTTTCAGTCACGGAGATTATTCGTTCCTCTTTGGGGTCACTAAGAACTACGTGGATGAGCTTGTTAAGGCGGATATTGCCAATGTGATCAGGAATTCTAAATTTGACGGAAGCTCCTACATCTGGGTGAATGAGATACAGAATTATCAGGGAGGTGAAAATTATGCCATCCGAAGGATCCATCCCAACATGCCGGAAACAGAAGGAATCTATCTTTCGACGGATATGACTGATATCGCAGGAAATCATCCATATTTGACCGAGCTTCAGGGAATTATTAAGGATGGAGAGCTGTTTTCCTCTTATTATTTCAAGGAACCAGGCAGTGATAAGGTATCCAAGAAGCTGTCTTATGCCAAGCTATATAAGGATTATAACTGGGTGATTGCCATGGGAGTGTATCTTGATGATCTTCAGCCCTATGTTGACCAGACGAATAAGGAAAGCAAAGAGCTGGTATCCAGGATTACCCTTCTTTTGGTTTTACTGCTCATTGTTATATTAATTGTCAGCCTGTTTTCTGTTACCTTATTGGAAAAGATCTATTACCGCCATGCGAAAAAGGCAATGGAATCTGAGCTTAACCAGGATGCCCTTACAAAGGCGGGGAGCAGGAGAAGCGGGATCAATGATTTGACCAATGCTTTTAAGGAATTTAAACGGACAGGCTTAAGTCCCGGAATTATGATGTGCGATGTAGATCATTTTAAAGGGATCAATGACAGATACGGCCATTCCACAGGGGATATGGCTTTGGCAGAATTTGTTAATGTTATGAAAGGCACCTTAAGAAGCACGGACAAGATCATCCGCTGGGGCGGAGATGAATTTATCATCATTCTTTATGGTATGGAAGAGAAGCATGTACTGGATTTTGGAAGCAAGTTTTTGACTTCTGTATCTTCATTGAAAATACTGGATCACCATGAGGAGATCGGGATCACCGTATCCATCGGCTTTTCCTTCTTTAAGGAAGGTGATGAAGATTTTCACGATGCGTTAAAGCGGGCGGATGAGGCCCTTTATAAGTCAAAGTCAGAAGGACGGAATCAGGCCAATATTATTCTATAGATAATAAGACCGGGAAAGGTGCGGAACTGGAAAACCATAGAAAAGCTTTATTCTCTGGTGATAGCCAGGATCTCCGGGGAGTAACCTGGCTGTAAAAGTAACGGCTTATGTAATGTTATTTATAGTTAGGGCAGGATCAGGCAGGGCGGCGGCAGTTTCCATATTTAAAAGATACATATGGTTAAACTTTTCAATGGCCGCCTTTTTTTGTTCCATAAGGGAATGAGAATACACATTAAGAGTAATGGATACGCTGGAATGGCCCAATAGTTCGCTGATGGTTTTCACATCCACCCCCAGCTCAAGGGCCCGGGTGGCAAAGGTATGGCGGATGGCATGAAACTTTCGGTCCTGCACATCAGCTTCTTTCAATAGTTTCTTATAAAGCTTTTGAAAGCAGCGGGGATCTAAGGGAGTATCCCCTTCAGAAAAGATATAATGGTCCGGGCTCGCATGAGAAAATCCGCGTTCCTCTGACATTTTTAACAGAAAATCTGGCAGAGGAATTTTTCTTAAAGATTTGCGGCTTTTCGGTGCACCTACCTGCAGCGATGTTTTGTTTTCACCCTCTTCAAAACGTTTGATTCTGGATACGGTCCGTGCAATGGACAGGGTGCCGGCATCCATATCAATATCTCCCCATTTCAGGGAACACAATTCTCCAAGGCGGATGCCTGTATAAAATGACAGGATGATCCCTGCTGCGCGCTTGTCTTTGGAATTCAGTGCCGTATTTTCTATGAGCCTTTGCTCTTTTAAGGAAAAGACTTTAACCTCCTTGTCCTCCGGTTTTGGGACTTTTACCTGTTCAATAATGGAAAAACCCTCTGGCGCCCCCTTTAAGATTTCTTTTAAAGCTATTTTAAAGATGGTAAGATTCTTCTTCTTGGATGAATCTGCCAGACTGGTATTTTCTCTTATGGTCTTTACAAAACAAAGAACAGAATCTTCCGTAATTTTCCGACTTTTTTCCTCTTTAAAAAAAGGAATGACATATTTATTCATGCATCGGTAATAGCTTTCATAAGTGGAGGGCTTTACCCGAAGGGCGGCATCCTCCAGCCATGCCTCAAATAAGCAGCAGACATCGCTTCCATTCCAGGAAAGCTTCTCTCCAACGGTTTCCTGGATTTCCTGGTGATTTTTCATCTTTTCTTTTACGCCTTTGTAGGTTCGGGAGTAGAAATACCGATACGTTCCATCCGATTTTAAACTCCTGCCTTCCCAGCGGCCGTCCTTGCGTTTGTAAATATTTTCTCCTCTTCGCGGCATTGTACAATACTCCTTTGCTTATCATATATTTATTATATGACGTTTCTAATAACGGCAAATAATCCAAATATTACCAGATAAATAGTTATAAAATCCACAGATGCATCTGCATTGGAAGATATTATCAAGTATGGTTGACTTTTCCTCCTACATCAGATAAACTGAAAATAAGAAATAAGATTATGAAAAGGAAGTGAAACAATGGATGGCAATCCTCGAAGTCCTATATGCGGCTTCAACCCCCGGTATGAAAATAAAAACCAATATACCGGCGCTTTAAGCATGCGCCCGTCCATTGTTGTTAATACAAATGGGCTTCTTTAGCTTGTGCTTTTAACGCCGTCTATTGGGACGGCTTTTTTTATTGCTATTTTTATTTTCATTGGGGAATCATAACAAAGAAAGGATGATTCCAATGAAATTCATGAAAAAGAAAACAATCAGCACACAGATCCAGAAAAACAGGAATGACACGGAAAAAAAGCTCAGAGCCTATGCATTTCTTGAAAAAGAAAATCTCCTGTCATCCTTTTCTGCCTTAATGACCGGCCTTACCAATGAGGAGGCCTTAGAAAGGCAGAATGAATTCGGGGCAAATGTAATCACGGCAGGAAATAAAGATACAACGCTCCACAGGCTTAGAGAAGCAGTTATTAATCCCTTTAACGTGATTTTACTTGTTATTGCGGCTGTTAATTATTTTACAGATGTCATTGCTTCCTCAAGGCCTGATTATCTGACTGTTTCCATCATCATTTTTCTGGTGATTATCTCAAGTCTGATTTCCTTTGTCCAGAGTCAGCGTTCTAATGCCGCTGCGGAAAAGCTTTCAGAGATGATTTCCAACAAAGCAGATGTGTGGAGAGACGGAGAACTTACTGAGATCCCCATGGATGAAGTGGTTCCGGGAGACATTGTCAAGCTTTCGGCAGGTCACATGCTTCCGGCAGATGTGCGTTTCCTGACCACCAAAGACACCTTTTTAGCTCAGGCGGCCCTCACCGGTGAGTCTGCTCCTGTGGAGAAATTCGCTGATGGGGACAATAATCCCGGTGATGCTTTGACGGATTTGAAGAATATCGGCTTTATGGGGTCTAATGTGGTAAGCGGAAGCGCCACAGCAGTGGTTCTGGAGACCGGTAATAACACGTATTTCGGCTCCATGGCTCAATCTCTGTCAGGTGACAGAGCCAAGACCAGCTTTGAACGGGGGGTGGAATCTGTCAGCGGGCTTCTGATCAGAATGATGCTTGTCATGATCCCGGTGGTATTTTTAATTAACGGCATTGCAAAAGGAGACTGGGCCGGAGCCCTTCTTTTTGCCATCAGTATCGCAGTAGGTCTTACGCCGGAAATGCTGCCCATGATTATGACCTCCACCCTGGCAAAGGGAGCGGTTTCCATGTCCAGGCACAAAGTAATTGTCCGCACTCTTGGAGCCATACAGACCTTTGGGGAGATGGATGTGCTCTGTACCGATAAGACAGGAACCCTGACCGAAGATAAGGTGGTTCTGGAAAGATATATGAATCTAAAAGGGGATGAGGATACCAGAATCCTGCGCCATGCTTATTTAAACAGCTATTTTCAAACCGGCCTTAAGAACCTTATTGATCTGGCGATCATAAACCGTGCCGAACAGAACGAACTGGAGCCTGTTTTAAGTTCTTACAGCCGTATTGATGAAATTCCTTTTGATTTTACGCGGCGCCGGATGAGCGTGGTTTTGACCGACCATAAGGGAAAACTCCAGCTGATTACAAAGGGAGCGGTGGAAGAGATCCTGGAGATCTCATCCTTTGTGGAGATGAACGGGAGCGTTCTGCCAATGGATGAGGAAACCCGGCGTATCGCCATGGCGACCTATGAAACGTATAATAACGATGGTCTGCGGATCATTGCCGTTGCCCAGAAGAACGAGGTTCCTGGCATGGGGGTATTCAGCGTGGACGATGAGCGGGATATGGTTTTAATAGGCTTTATCGGCTTTCTTGATCCGCCAAAGGAGAGTGCAGGCACCGCAATTGCCGCCCTTCGGGAACATGGGGTGAGAACGGTCGTACTCACCGGAGACAGCGAGGGCGTGGCGGCAAAAGTATGCAGCAAAGTGGGCGTAGATGCTTCCAATATGATGACAGGCCGGGATGTGGAGCAGATGGATGACAAAGAGCTTTTACAAGCAGCAGGCACATGTAACTTGTTTGCAAAATTATCTCCATCCCAGAAGGAACGGGTAGTAAAAGCATTCCAGAGCGCAGGCCATACGGTGGGTTATATGGGTGACGGCATTAATGATGCACCGCCCCTGCACCAGGCCGATGTAGGGATCTCCATTGACAGCGCCGTGGATATTGCCAAGGAAACCGCCGATATCATTCTTCTGGAAAAGGATTTAATGGTTTTGGAGGAAGGTGTCATAGAAGGCCGCCGTACGTTTGGAAATATCATCAAATATATTAAGATGGCGGCAAGCGGAAATTTCGGGAACATGATTTCCGTCATCGTTGCCAGTCTGCTCCTGCCGTTTCTGCCCATGCTGCCGGTGCAGATACTGACTCAGAATCTGCTGTGCGATTTTTCCCAGATGGGCATACCCTTTGATGATGTGGATAAGGAATATTTAAAAAAGCCCCATAGATGGGAAACAAAGTCCATCAAATCCTTTATGACTTTTTTTGGTCCTCTTAGCTCAATTTTTGATATCCTGTGTTATGCCGTTATGTGGTGGGCCATTGGCGCCAATAAAGTGGAGCTTTCCCCACTCTTTCATTGCGGCTGGTTCGTATTCGGAACCATATCACAGGTACTGGTCATCCACTTGATCCGTACTGAGAAGCTGCCCTTTGTGCAAAGCAGGCCTTCCATGCCCCTGTTCTTTTCAACATTTATCGTTGTGGTCCTTGCATTGCTCATTGGATTTACAGGTCTCTCCGTAGGCTTTGATATGTACCGCCTGCCGGTGCAGTTCGTTCCATGGCTTGCTTTGATCCTGATCGGCTATCTTGCGGCCGTGCAGATGATGAAAAAAGTATATATACACCGATATAAGGAATGGATGTAACGATCCTCCAGTCATAGAAAGAGCAGCCGGCGTATTTTGGCCTGACTGCTCTTTTTGTTTTCTTTTTTATGTTTCTCCTTCGCCATTCACGTGAGCTTTAATGGCTGCAAAGCTTTCCTCGCTTATTACGTGCTCAACCCGGCAGGCATCCTCCAATGCGGTCTTAGGAGTTACCCCAAGGGCTATCAGCCACTCCGAAAGCAAAGTGTGGCGTTCGTATATCTTTTCTGCGATTTCAAGCCCCTTTTCCTGCAAAGTGATGTGACCGTTTTCGTCAATCCCGATGTATCCGTTTTCCCGGAGATTTTTCATTGCCACGCTGACGCTTGGTTTGGAAAAGTCCAGTTCTTCGGCAATGTCTATGGAGCGCACATAGCTGTTACGCTTCTTAAGCATCAGGATCGTTTCCAGATAGTTTTCGGCAGATTCCTGTATCTTCATATCATCACCTTCTTTCCTGCTTTCATTGAATATTCCTTTATTTTAACATGAACCGGTACAACTTTTCAAGATGACTTCTCCTTATATTATTTTGTTACCTGCTTATTTTGGTTACAGAAAATCCGTGTTACCATTTTTTTGTTGAAATATGTCAGAATTTTTATTATAATGTATTATGGTTGACTTTATCATTTTGCAGATGCCCTTAGGGCGGAGCAATCGGGCTGTGCAGACAAAGATATGGGGGGAGGCATATGTTCAATGTTTTTCATGTAGGTGAAGAGAAGGATTTTTCCGGACTCCCTGTGACGGGAGATCAAGTGTGTAATTATGACGAAGGATTTCTTTCCGGCGTTTTAAAGGAATACACGGGAAAGGATTATCTTGTAAAAGAGGTTGATTGCTGGGCCAGCGGTGTACGTGTATGCAGATTTGAGGCTAATGTCGATCAACAGGCGAAGGTGTAGTGGATGACAGAAAAAGATGCGTCTGTACTTTTGGAGCAGATTAGCAATATCATTTTAAATAAGCCGGTTATCGGGGAGCTGGAGGAGAAGGCACAGGTATATTCAGATCTGGAGCAGGCAGTTTTCTATCTTTCTCATTGTCTTATGGAATCCAATGAGCTTCTTAAGAACCTGGCGGAAGGGAACTTAAATGTTCCCCTGCCTGACCGCCACAATTTTCAGGCAGGTGAATTAAAACAGCTTCATGCTGCTTTAAAGCATCTGGCGTGGCAGACCGAACAGGTGATCAAGGGAGATTATAAGCAGCGGGTGAATTTCATGGGGGATTTTTCCCAGGCATTTAATGAAATGGTAGTCCAGCTGGAAATAAGGGAAAATGAGTTGAAAGAGCAGGCAGATAAGATCAAAAGGTTTAATAGGCTGCTGATATTCATTATGGACAGTCTGAAGGAATGGGTTGTTGTTATAGAAGAAGAGAACGGGACGGTATTATATACCAATGATTCAGCCAGAAAGAGGTTTTATGACCCCGGGACAAGGCAATTTGCCTGCGGGGGAGAAGATTGTCCCTTAATGGCCCGTTTAAGGTCCCATACCGGCCTGGAACAGGAATTGCGGTATGAATTCAAATGCTCCCGCAATAAGACCTTTCAGGTAAGGTCCTATTCCTTGTTGTGGGAGGAGAAAAAGGCGGTGGTCCATCTCATGACGGATGTTACATATCAGAGGGAAAATGAAGCTTTCTTAGAGGTCATGGCCTATAAGGATGAACTGACCGGGCTGGATAACCGTCGCAGCGGCCTGCGTACCATTGACTCTTATATACAAAAGGGCATTCCTTTTTCCCTTTGCATGATCGATATGGATGGGCTGAAAAATATCAATGATCTGAACGGGCATTTATACGGAGATGAATATATAAAGTCTGTTTCGCAAGTGCTGAAGGACTCCGCACGGGATATAGACATTACATGCCGGTTCGGAGGCGATGAGTTTATCATGCTGTTCCGGGGGTGCGACAAACAGACGGCAGAGGAAAGGCTGGACCTGATCGATAAGAAGCTGTCTGAAGCTGGGAAGGTCTATCCCATGTCCATCAGCTATGGAGTGGTTTATGTTGAAGAGGGGACGGAACTGTCTCCGGAAGCCGCTTTAAATATAGCAGATGAAAGAATGTACCGCTTTAAAAGGCGGCGAAAGAAGAAAAATAACGGGTTAGGCGGCAAAGGTATTTAGAAAGCTCAACTTTTCTTGTGTTTTTTGTGATTTTACATTATAATGATAGGCAGGTTAAAACGAAATAGGAGCAAGAAAAGAATGAGATTTATTGGAAGCAAGACATTGCTGCTGGACCAGATTAAGCATGTGATTGATGAAAAGGCGCCGGAAGCGGAGAGCTTTTGTGATATATTTTCTGGAACCGCAGCGGTTGCCAGATATTTTAAACAGTGGTACCAGGTCTGTTCCAATGACCTGCTGTACTTTTCCTATGTGCTGCAAAGGGCTACCGTTGAGAATGACAGTGTGCCGGAATTTGCCCGTTTGCAGGAAGAAACCGGGATCACGGATCCGGTGGATTTTTTTAACGGCAGGGAAAAAAGGGATTTAGAAGAGCTGCCGAAGGAGCGCCGGTTTTTTCAGAATACCTATGCTCCCACAGGCGGCCGCATGTATTTAAATGACGAGAATGCTCTGCGCATTGA
>POVV01001011.1_pt1 | contig 12426 bp, 11 predicted proteins | sample 1560271 | NCBI WGS metagenome assembly POVV01 (sample SAMN08337232, study PRJNA429181) | Bioreactor metagenome, whole genome shotgun sequencing project. | biome: cows' rumen and soil; feature: anaerobic; isolation source: anaerobic chemostat enrichment culture, galacturonate as sole carbon... | reverse complement strand
CATGAAACTTGATGATTTAAATGACAGGCTGGATCTTGGACTGGAGTCTGATGATTATGATTCCATCGGCGGCCTGATCATCGGACAGCTCGACCGGCTCCCGGAACAGGGGGAAGAGGTTGTCTGCGGGGGAATCCGCCTTGTTGTAGATGAATTGGACAAAAACAGAATCGATAAGGTTCGGATGTATTTGCCTCATTAAGCATTTTGCTGGATAGCGGTTTCGCAGGTTTTACCGGAAGGCTGGGAAAGAAGGGAGAGGGAAGCTTGCTGCTTCTGCTCTCCCTTTAACATTTCCCGGAAACCCCTTCCGTCAACTAAGCATCCCCCCCGCGGTGCCGCTGACTGCGCAGATGGCCATGGTTGTGAGGAGCTGGTTCATAGAGCCATTTAATCCTTTGTTTAGGAAAAAGGATACGGCCAGGAGCACCAGGAAATATAGAAGTCCCAACAAAAGGCCCCAGAAGAATCTTCGATGCCGTACGCTCTTTCCCATTAAGACTCCGCCAAAGAGACAGGCGATGATATAAACCGCATTGACTCCCAGGCGTATCTGCCCTTCCTTCAGCCGGAATCTATAGAGTGCTAAGGCCAGGACCACCAGCAAGATTCCGGTCAGTATGTAGGTGATAAGAAGGTTTCTTAGTGTGACCTGAAGCTTTGATTTTTCCATTTAAATACTCCTTATATCTTGTCTTCTGGTTCAGTATATTCTTAGGGTATGGATGATATTCATGGATGTCCTAACAATAAAATTGATCCTTCCTTATCTGTGTCCCTGGGGCAATTCATCTTGCGCTCGTCTAAAACATGTGGTATAATCTCAAAGAATTAGACAAATACAGGAGGTGTAAGTTTATGAAGCATGTAAAGACCTTAAATTCCAGTACATTAAAAGAGTCTATGAAGAAAGGCGGCTGCGGCGAATGCCAGACTTCCTGCCAGTCAGCCTGCAAGACATCCTGTACAGTAGGAAACCAGAGCTGCGAGAACAGCAACCGTTAATTATTTTAACTGTATAGAATAGCCATAAGGCAGATGAGCAGATGCCCCTACGGTCGTAATGACGGTAGGGGTTCCTTCGCTTGTCTGCCCAAAACCAATCATCAGTTAAATCTTTTTAAGTTAAGGAGAATACAAGTGATTCATCAATATATCAACAATGGCTTCCATATTATTATGGATGTCAACAGCGGCTCCGTTCACTCTGTGGATCCGGTCATGTATGAGGCAGTAGAGATCGCCGCAGGCATGGTGCCGGAGATGGAAGAGGCCCAGACCCTGGACAAAGAGGTAGGAGAAGAAGTACGAATCCGTCTTTCTGAAAAATATGGAGAGACAGAAGTAGAAGAAGCGCTGGAGGAGATCCAGTATCTGATCGATAAGGGAGAGCTGTTTACAAAGGATTTATACCACGATTATGTGGTGGACTTTAAAAAGCGGCAGACAGTGGTAAAGGCTCTTTGCTTACATATTGCCCATGATTGCAACCTGGCCTGCAAATATTGTTTTGCGGAAGAAGGGGAGTACCATGGCAGACGGGCGCTGATGTCCTTTGAAGTGGGAAAAAAGGCTCTGGATTTTCTTATCGCCAATTCCGGGAACCGAAGAAACTTAGAAGTGGACTTTTTTGGCGGAGAACCGCTCATGAATTGGGACGTGGTAAAGCAGCTTGTTGAATACGGACGGAAAAAAGAGAAAGAATATAATAAGAACTTCCGCTTTACCATGACTACCAACGGGGTGCTGTTAAACGATGAGATCATGGAATTCTGCAATCGGGAAATGAGCAATGTGGTCTTAAGCCTTGACGGACGTAAAGAGGTCAATGACAATATGCGCCCCTTCCGTAATGGAAAAGGCAGCTACGAGCTGATCGTTCCCAAATTCCAGAAATTTGCACAGCTTCGGGGAACTAAGGATTATTATATCAGAGGAACCTTTACCCGTCATAATATGGATTTTGCAAAGGATGTTCTGGAATTTGCTGATCTCGGCTTTACAAGTATGTCTATAGAGCCTGTGGTGGCGCAGCCGGAAGAAGAATATGCCATCAGGGAGGAAGACCTTCCTCAAATCCTGAAAGAGTACGATGATCTTGCTGTGGAATACATTAAAAGGCAGAAGGAAGGAAAAGGGTTCAACTTCTTCCATTTTAATATTGATTTAAACCAGGGACCCTGTGTGGCTAAGCGCCTGTCCGGATGCGGTTCAGGAACCGAATATCTGGCAGTGACTCCATGGGGAGACTTTTATCCATGCCACCAGTTTGTCGGTGAGGAAAAATTCCTTCTTGGCAACGTGGATACAGGCGTAACTAATTTGGAGATCCGCGATGAGTTTAAGCTTTGCAATGTTTATGCAAAGGACAAATGCCGGGACTGCTTTGCAAGGTTTTACTGCAGCGGAGGCTGTGCGGCTAACTCCCACAACTTCCATGGAAGCATAACGGATGCGTATGATATCGGCTGCGAAATGCAGAAGAAGCGGATCGAATCCGCCATCATGATCAAGGCGGCTTTGGCGGAAGATTGAGTACACAACACTCTTATGCCCAATGAACTTGGGCAGGAATAGGGAAATCAGATGAATTATAAGATCGTTGCAAAGGATGGACGTGCAAAGCGTGCAGAAGTAACCACCGTTCATGGCACCATCCAAACTCCGGTATTCATGAATGTGGGTACGGTGGGAGCCATTAAAGGGGCTGTTTCCACGGATGATCTCCGCGAGATCAGAACCCAGGTGGAGCTGTCAAACACCTATCATCTTCATGTACGCACCGGCGATAAATTAATCAAGGAGTTTGGCGGTCTTCATAAGTTTATGAATTGGGACCGTCCAATTCTCACGGATTCCGGTGGCTTTCAGGTATTTTCCCTGACTGGCTTAAGGAAAATAAAGGAGGAGGGCGTATACTTTCAATCCCATATAGATGGACGTAAGATTTTTATGGGTCCGGAAGAGAGTATGCAGATCCAGTCCAATCTGGCGTCTACCATAGCCATGGCCTTTGACGAATGCCCGCCTCATCCGGCTACCAGGGAATACATGCAAAACAGCGTAGACCGCACCACCAGATGGCTGGAAAGGTGCCAGGCTGAGATGGCAAAGCTTAATTCCCAGCCAGATACCTTAAATAAGGACCAGTTGTTATTCGGCATCAACCAGGGTGGAACCTTTGAAGACATCCGCATCGCCCATGCAAAAACCATATCCGCCATGGATTTGGACGGCTATGCCCTGGGCGGACTGGCAGTAGGGGAGAGCCATGAGGAGATGTACCGGATCTTAGATGAGACGGTGCCTCATCTGCCGGAAAACAAGCCAACCTATTTAATGGGCGTGGGAACTCCCGCTAATATTTTAGAGGCCGTAGACAGGGGCGTAGATTTTTTTGACTGTGTATATCCGTCAAGAAACGGCCGCCACGGTCATGTATACACCAATCACGGCAAAATGAATTTATTTAATACAAAATACGAGCTGGACCACAGGCCGATCGAAGAGGGCTGTGGGTGTCCGGCCTGCCGTTCCTACAGCAGAGCCTATCTCAGACATCTTTTAAAGGCAAAAGAAATGCTTGGCATGAGATTATGTGTATTGCATAATTTGTATTTTTATAATACAATGATGGAAGAGATCCGCGACGCAATCGAGAACCACCGTTATGGGGAATACAAGGAGCAGAAGCTTTCGGGTATGATGGCAGGTCAGACTACCTAAAAAGAGAGACAAGCAGGCGGCGGATCGTTATATAAGGAGGAAATGGTTATGTTATCAGCAACAGGCGGTACCATGGGCGTGGGCTTTTGGGTCATTTATATCGCAGTGATCTTTGGCTTCATGTATTTTATTGCAATCAGACCACAGAAGAAAGAGAAAAAGAAACAGCAGGAGATGTTTGCAAACATTGCAATCGGAGACAGCGTTTTGACTTCAAGTGGATTTTATGGAGTCATCATTGATATGACGGATGATACGGTTATCGTAGAGTTCGGCAATAATAAGAATTGCAGAATTCCTATGCAGAAGACTGCTATCGTTCAGGTAGAAAAAGCACAGGCTTAAGAAATCAGGGCACCCGGAAAGAGATTTTTTCTTTCCGGGTGTTTTTTGTTTGAGCAGCGGATAAGTGAAAGAGCCTGCTCTCCATTACTGGAGGCCTCTTTCACATGCATTTTTTATTGCTGCTATGAAAATAAATTTCTCGAAAGTATAGTTTATAAAGAGGAAATTGAGGGACATGTATAATTAGCACAAAACAATATGCGATAATATAATTGAAAAGAGTAATAATTAGCAAAAACACCGAAAAGAAATATTATTACATAAATATATTGACGTGAAATAAATATTCATATACAATGCAATTGTAAACTTAAAATGTATTCAGTAATGAATACGAATCATGTATTTGGAGGGCTACATAAATGAAAGTGAGCAAGTTTATGGAAAAAAGTCTGGCTGCCATAATGGCAGCAGGTATGGCGGTCAGCCTGATTGGATGCGCAAGCCAGCCAACAAAGACCACACAGTCAGCAGCAGCACAGCCAGCAGCTGCACAAGAGGCGTCATCAGAAATTGCAGCAAGCGGGGGAGATGTTACGTTGGAATTTCAGCAATGGTGGGGCGTAGAATTACCGGACGGTGTCCTTAAGGAGATCTGCGATGGATTTACAGAACAATCAGGGGTTAAAATCGAATTATTAAGTAATCCTTATGCAGATACCAAAACACAGATTGCGGCAGGTGCAGCGGCAGGAACCATGGCAGATGTGGTAGGTCTTGATGGAGCCTGGGTGTATGATTTTGCAAAACAGGGTTCCATTGCAAATATGACGGAGCTGATGTCATCAGACGGTTATGATGATGGACAATTATCTGATCAGATAAAAGTAGACGGAAATACATATATGATTCCGGTTGTAAACTTTGCATATCCCATGTACGTGAATAAAGATTTATTGGCATCAGCAGGTATTACGGAGGTTCCTAAGACATGGGGAGAATTTGCGGAAGCCTGTAAAAAGGTTGCGGCGGCAAATAAAGGAGTTGCCGGCTGGGCAATTCCCTTATCAACAGAATCGCCCAGCGGTATTCAGAACAATTTCATGAGCTGGTTATGGGCTTCGGGCGGAACTATGCTGAAAGACGGAAAACCGGCTTTGACAGATAATCCATTTATGACAGATACTGTGGATTTTGTAAAAGGTTTATTTGATGCAGGAGTCGTTGCACCAGGTGCTTATTCCATGAAAGAAGCAGATATGGTAGAAGAGTTTACCAATGGCCGTGTTGCATTTATGACAGATTCATTGGCGCACTTAACAACAATAAAGAAAGAAGCACCTGGCTTGAACTTTGAATTTATGCCTGTTCCGGTAAAAGAAGGCTATACAGGAAAGAGTGGTATGGATGTGGCTAACTGGGGAATCGGTGTTGCAGAAAACTGCGAACACAAAGCAGAGGCCATGAAGTTCGTGGAATATTTAATGAGTCCCGAGGTAAATGCCAAACTTGCAGTATATGCAAATGCCTTTCCTGGAAATGTAAATGCCAATCCGGATTATTCGAAAGCTGACGAATTATTCGTAAAAGCATATGAATTATACCAACAGTGTTATGCAATCAATGAATTTACTGGACTTCCAACTTCAGAGGAATTAATGAGACAGTTTGATGAGCAATTACAGCTGTATATTGACGGCGACACGGCCGGTGCTGCAGATATGCTGTCTGCAACACAAGAGATTTGGGAGGGAGCATTTAAGTAAAGACGAGGCAGGCTGCATGATGGAATCATGCAGCCTGATATAAAGAAGGAGGGAATGGGTGAGTTGGCTAAGGTAAGAGAAATGATAAAAAAGGAAAGCAGCGGTAAGTCACAGATCATGAAAAAGAAGTGTGAACCTTACTTATATCTCCTGCCAACAATTGTGCTTATGCTTTTATTGTTGATTATCCCGATCTGTATGGTGGTCCGATATTCTTTTTTTGACAATGTTATTATCAAAAAAGATCCTGTATTCGTTGGATTAAAGAATTATGGCTTGATAATATCAGACAAAACGTTTTTTGTTGCAGTCAAAAACACATTGTTTTTTGTTGGTGCCAGTGTAGTGATGCATATGCTTTTAGGAATGTTGTTTGCCATACTCCTTAATACAAGTTATATAGGAATAAATTTAAAAGCATTTTTCAGAGTGATTTATGTACTGCCCTGGATGTTTACAGCATCGGTTATTGCAATATTATGGAAAATGATGATGAATCCCAATGGGATTATCAACTACCTGTTACAAATCGCAAATCTTACGTCGTCACAGATAGAATGGCTGGGTTCCCGGAATTTCGCCCTATTCTCAGTAACTTTGATAAACATATGGGCAGGATATCCATTTTATATGGTCAGCATCCTGGCAGGGCTTCAGGGGATCCCCACAGATCTTTATGAAGCATCGGCAATTGACGGTGCAAATGCAGTACAACAATATTTCCGCATTACAATCCCTCAATTAAAACCTATTATTATTAGTTTGTTAATGTTGGATTTTGTGTGGACGATACAGCAATTTGCCCTGATTTGGATGACCACAGGCGGGGGACCAATAAATGCAACAGAGATGATAAGTACTTTTATTTATAAAAGGGGGTTTAGTAAATATCAATATTCCCAGGCTTCTGCATCAGCAGTGATCTTACTGGTTGTATGTTCTGTCATAGCTGTCTTTTATGTGCGGCATCAGAGAGAGAGGGATTGATTATGGTAGGAAAGAAAAAGTGGTACACAAAAACACTAATTATGATCCTTCTGATAACCGGAGCATTCTTTTCCGGATTCCCTATATTGTGGATGCTGCTGAGTTCATTTAAGCCTAATGCGGAAATTTTTGCTTGGCCGCCAACATGGATATCAGAGAGTTTTAGCTTGAACGCCTATATTTCAATCTTTCATAATCCTGAAAAAGTCAGATTCTTTATCAATAGTTACTGCATTGCATTAATTGTAGTGATTTTTACATTGATCATTGGAATACTTGCAGCGTACAGTTTCAGCCGTTTTGATTTTCCAGGAAAAGGTGTTATTAATACCGTCATTGTCAGTGTGCAGGCAGTACCTCCGATCACCCTTTTGATTCCATATTTAAGCCTGATTGTCAGCCTGAAATTATACAATACATTTGGTGCATTGATACTGACGTATATGCTGTTTACATTGCCCTATGCGATTTTGATGATCACCGGATATATGAATACTTTGCCGAAAGATTTGGATGAAGCTGTAATGATTGACGGCGGTTCAAGGTTTATGGCTCTTTGGACGGTACTGGTTCCTGTATCAATACCTGGCCTGGTTTCGGTGGGAATGTATACATTCATGCAGGCCTGGAATGAATATTTGTTTGCATTGGCATTAACGAAAACAAATGAAATGCGTACCGTACCGGTGGGCATTAGCCTGCTGATGGGGCAGCATGCATATGAGTGGAATCAAATGATGTCAATGAGTGTATTAGGTTCCTTACCTGTATTGATCCTGTTTTTGTTTTTCCAGCGGTACTTTATTGCTGGAATGACAGCGGGAGCTGTAAAAAGTTAATACGTATGATTATCCGGAAACGGAAATCTAATAAAAAATTGGAGGAAAAAACGATGCTGTTAAACATGAAAGAACTTTTAGCGGTTGCAAACGAAAACAATTTTGCGGTACCTGCATTTAACATCAGCTCCTATGCGATGTTAAATGGAATTATGGAGGCCTCAGAAGAAGAAAATGCACCGGTTATTATTTCAATCCATCCGGATGAGCTGTGCCATATTGGGGTAGATGTCATTTCCGCAATAAGACAGAGGGCTTATAAGTCCAACATACCGGTTTGCATTCATCTGGATCACGGTGCTTCTTTTGAGCAGGTCATGGTAGCGATTCAGGCAGGATATACATCTGTTATGATTGACGGTTCAAGTCTTTCCTTTGAAGAGAATATTGCTCTATGCAAAAAGATATGTGAAGCAGCACATGCAGCCAATGTATCTGTAGAAGGCGAACTTGGCACAATTGGTACAACCGATTCCACAGAAACAGATAATCAGATTATTATTTATACAAAGCCGGATGATGCTGTAACGTTTGTAAAAGAAACAGGTGTTGATACACTGGCAATTGCAATAGGAACATGCCATGGATTATATCCTGCTGGCATGAAGCCGGAATTAAAGCTGGATTTATTAAAAGAGATCAAGTCAAAAGTAACGATTCCGCTGGTGCTTCACGGAGGATCTAATAATCCGGATAAAGAAATTGGGGAATCAGTAACATTGGGGGTAAATAAAATCAATATTTCCAGTGATATCAAAGTGGCTTATTATAATAAAATGAGAGAAGTTTTGTCAGATAACAGCCTGAGAGAACCAAATATGATTGAACCACCTTGCATGAAAGCCATGAAAGAAGTGGCGTATCACAAGATCCGTCTTTTTAAGGCAAATGGAAAGGCTGCACTTTATTAATCAGACATCGTTTCATTGCCCTGTAAAATAGAAATATAAAGTTTTTATTTTATGGGGCAAAGCTGATTTAAGAAAAATAGATAGCAGGAGAAGGTAGGGGATAGCGTGAAGATCGAAGAAAAGTATATTGAAACATACGAAAAAATGGAGCTGCTGATTGAAGCCAGAATTAAAAACAATGCTTTTACAGCTCTGGGTTACACGAGTAATCTGGATGTTTTGTGTGATTTTCAAATAGAAACATTCAATCAACTTCTGAACAGATATCTTCCGAATGCTGATTTGGTCAAAATGAAAGCGGCAAAAGAGATAACCAGCATGGACGAATTCTTAGAAACTATTGTATTTTATTGCAGACATGGAATTGGCGGAGAAGTAGATATTTCAGATTTCCATATTATCAGTGATACTTTTGCAATAAAAGAGGGCATGGGCGGAACTGCAACCCAGGGGGCCATGGCTTTGGCTGCAGTAGGATGTCCTTCCATTGTCCATTTAACGGATGATTCGAAAGAAGTATGTGATATTTTAAATTCCCCATATATTTATACGGTCTCCAAAGATGGAGTAATGGTCCATACGGATCAGATCCAGCAGACAGCGGAGCAGGAAATACACTACATCATTCAATTTAAAAAGGGTGATATAATCTGTCTTGGCAGCCGGAAGATTACAATTCCAACATCAAATCGGCTGATCATAACCAAAATTACGGTAAACGAGATGCTTCCCTTCTCGGCTTCCTATTTTTCCTACATAGAAGCTCATGCAGCAGATATTAAAAGCAATGTTCTGTCAAGCTTTAATGCAATTCAGGATAAAGATATTTTAGAACAAAGGCTGGCTTATGTAAAAGAGCATATCAAAAAATATAAAGCAAATAATAAAAATGGGATTATCTATTTTGAAGATGCACATTACCATAATAAGGAGGTCCGGCAGCTATGCCTGGAGACACTTTATCCATACATTGATATTTTGAGCTTAAATGAAGAAGAATTGGAATATACCCTAAACATGTATGATTTTCCCATAGTAACCGATGATATCTTTTCCTGTATCAGGGGAGCATCTTATATTAAGGAAAGATATTCCGTAAAAAAAGGGGTAATTGTACATACCAAGAATTATTCTATGTATCTTGGAAAAACGTTGAATGCAGACATTGAAAAAGGCTTAATGCTTGGCAACATGCTGGCGACTGCAAAAGCGGTCAATGGCTGGTATGGAACAAAAGAGCAGATCGGAGAAGTCATAAAGCTGCCATTAAGTGAAAAAGGAATCAGATACAGGGAATTAATATTAAATGAGCATTTTACCTGCGAGGTCATTTTAGTTCCGTCTAAATACATTGACAAACCAAAGTATACCATTGGATTGGGGGATTCTTTTGTTGCAGGTGTCCAGATGTGTTTTGAATAAAAAGCTTGAAAAAGGGTGTAATTTACGGCAATATAGTAGATAAGAAGGGAGGGACATGATGCTAGACAAACCTGTACTAGATGTGATCAAGGATAATTATGGGAAAATTTTCTCGGCAGAGAAGAAAGTAGCAGATTATGTTCTGGAACACCCGCAGGAAGCAGTAGATGCAAATGTTTCTGAATTGGCAAAGGCTAGCGGAGTGAGTGATGCAACGGTTGTGCGTATGTGTCATCATTTGGGGTATAAGGGATATTATCAGTTTCGTTTGATGCTGGCTAAAGATGTTGGAAGAGAGGAAGGAGAAGAAATTGAAGAGCTACAGAATACTCCCAATCCAGTAATGAAAATTTTCCAAAAGTATGTGAATTCATTAACAGCGGTAGCAGAAAGTATTAACGAAGAAGATATGAAGTCCTGCGTGAACCTGATAAAGTCATGTAAACAGGCTCATATTTTAGCGGTAGGAAATACAACCCCGCTTGCACTTTATATGGGCTTCCGGTTAGGGAGACTGGGTGTGAAATGTACCAATGATATCTCACCGGAATATTTTTTAAATCATGTGAATCTTGCTGATAAAGAAGATATTATTATAGCAATTTCTCAATCTGGAAGTTCCAGACAAGTGATACAGGGGATGGAATTGGCCAAAGAGAAAGGCCTTAAGATGATGGCCATCACCGGATACCGGCAATCGCCCATATCGGAATTGGCTGATTATGTATTGATCTCAAACGGAAGAAAGGAATCCTTTGATTATTATAAAAATTATGCCCATCTAAAGGAGACTGCATTAATTGATGCTTTGTTGGAGCTGTTAACAAACTGGAAAAAGATTGAGGAAACGGATGCCGATAAACCAGAGGTTATTTTATCTGAATATAAGTATTAATCAAACTTGTCGGAGAGGAGCAGACTGATGAAACGATCAGAAATCAATCAAGTAATTAAAGATATGGAACAACTTATCAAGGAACATAAATTTGAAATACCCCCTTTTGCAAAATGGTCTGCCAGGGAGTGGTCAGATAAAGGACATGAATATGATGAAATCAGGGATAATAAATTGGGATGGGATATTACAGACTTTGGCTTGGGGAGATTTGACCAGGTTGGTTTCTCCCTGCTTACGATCCGGAATGGTAATCTGACCATGGATCAGTATAAAAAAAACTATGCGGAAAAATTACTGATGTTGTATGAAGGGCAATCAGCTGCAATGCATTTTCATTGGAACAAGATGGAGGACATTATTAATAGAGGCGGAAATGACGTGTATATTACTGTGTATAACGGGGCAGAAGATGGGAGAATTCTCCAAACGGATGTGACTGTTTCTATGGATGGGAAGCTAAGCATAGTAGCTGCAGGGACAAAAGTAAAGTTATCACCAGGAGAAAGTATAACCATTACCCCGTATCTGTATCATGATTTTCTTGTCCCAGCTACAGGTGGAAGCGTGTTGCTGGGGGAAGTATCCATGTGTAATGATGATGAAAATGACAATCGGTTTGCTGATGCGTCAGTAGGAAGGTTTCCGGAAATAGAAGAAGATGAATTGCCATACAGGCTGCTTTGCAACGAATATCCCATCTAGCCTGGAAGCGGGAATATTATATCAGAAACAGTAATCAATCACAGTATCATGAATTTGCATAAGGAATCCTTATTGGTGCCTAGGCATTAATAAGGATTCCTTCATAAATAATCCTGTGGATAAAAAAAAGCCTATTACGTCAGTGCATTCCAGTCAGTCCCAAGGTTTCAGTATACACCAGGGGGTTTTCAACATATGATTTACTAAGGGATGTTATTTTAAAGCCAGCCTCCGTCAAGGCCGATGACCTGTCCGGTCAGATAAGAATTTTTATAGCCCAGGTGGTATACCAGATCGGCTACCTCCTCTGCTTTTCCCAGCCGCCCTGCCGGGATTCCATCGATGAGATCGATTAATTCATCTTCCTCCAGGAATTGATTCATTTCCGTATCGATGGCGCCGCAGGCAACAGCGTTGACCTGGATATTGCTTGGAGCCAGCTCCTTAGCCAGAGCCTTTGTAAATGCATTGATGCCGCCCTTTGTGGCGGAGTAAGCGACTTCGCAGGAGGCGCCTGATATTCCCCATACAGAAGAGATGTTAATGATCTTTCCTTGCTTTTTTTCAACCATTCCGGGAATGGCCAGCTTACAGCAGTTAAATACTGATGTTAAGTTGGTGCGGACAATCCGGTCCCAGGCATCTGTGCTCATATCCTGTAAAAGCCCGATGTAGGAGATGCCTGCGTTGTTAACGAGGACATCCAGTGTGCCAAACTGCTTGCGCACCTGTTCAAAGAGAGCCTGGCACTGGTCCATGTCTCCCATGTCCCCCATGCAGGAAAGACAAGTTACCTGATAAGCTTCCAGCTCCTTTTTAACCTGCGCAAGACGGTCCTCGCTGTGGAGGCAGTTGATGACCACGTTGTATCCTTTTTTTGCAAATTTAAA